>Ga0136846_1208267_pt1 | contig 260906 bp, 216 predicted proteins | sample HopSoiMetagenom2_FD_96841 | JGI IMG/M metagenome (GOLD analysis project Ga0136846, IMG submission 96841) | Grasslands soil microbial communities from Hopland, California, USA - 2 Assembly 2016 (version 4) | ecosystem: Environmental > Terrestrial > Soil > Grasslands | place: USA: Hopland... | reverse complement strand
TATCTATTTTTTATAAAAAATTAATTTTAAATAAATTAAAAGATTTATATCAATTTATTTATGAAGTAAATATTGATTTTTGATCCAAAAACAGATTTTATACTACACTTTTACTTTATACTATTATTACTATCTTTTGAAAATGATAATAATGTAATTTAAAATTTTTTAATTAGCAGGATTTACAATGTTACATCTTCAAGGCGGTACTGTGCTAATATTGTTGGGGCAGTTTGCACACATATAAAGTTCCTTAATTAAACTGCTGCCTGAATTCGAGCGGCGAAAGACTGGTTTTGCTTTTAAAGAGTTTACTGAAAGATTGGGCATATTCAAATCCCAGCGAATAGGCTACTTCGCTTACCGATAAATTGGTTGTTGATAAAATTTCCTTGGCTTTTTCGATCAGCCGGGCATGAATATGTTGCTGGGCGTTTTGGCCCGTAAGGGCGCGCAGCATATCGCTGAGATAGCTGGGAGAAAGGTTGAGCTGGCCGGCCAGATACGCTACCGTAGGCAGGCCCTGGCTTAAAGCTGCATTGCTGTTGAAATAGTTATTGAGCAGGCTTTCCAGCTTTTCCAATAAGGTACTGTGTGCCGCTTTACGGGTGATGAACTGGCGTTTGTAAAAACGATTGGCAAAATTGAGCAGCAATTCCACCTGGGCAATTACAATTTCCTGGCTAAAATCGTCAATACGACCCTGCAGCTCTTTATCCATCATATCAAATAGGGAGAAGATGGTAGCTTGTTCCTCATCAGATAAATGAAGCGCTTCGTTAGAAGTGTAGGAAAAAAACCCATATTGTTTAATGGCTCGTGCCAGCGGGTGCCCCAGGAAAAAGTCTGGATGGATTAAAAGTGTAAAATAACAATCGCCAGCAGGTTCAGTCGCCAACGTATGTCCGCCAATTACCTGGTGAGGGGCAGCAAACATCAAACCGCCACCGTTAAAATCATAGTAATCCTGGCCATACCGAAGCTTACCGCTTACTGGAGGTTTAAATGATATTTTATAAAAGCTGAGCACATGAGAGCTACCCAAAGCCTGCGAACAGATGGGTAAATGTTTTCCATTGATCAAACTAATCAATGGATGGCGCGGTTGGGGCAATCCCATTAACCGGTGTGCTTCTGATATGGAAGCAAACTGTTGGCGGCCCGATTCTTCTTTTTTCATTATTAAAGATATGTAACAACAATAACCGGCAGCAGGTTCAAATGCCGGTTATTGTTTAAGCAGAGTTGTTATTTCGATACGCCCTGTGCGGCATTCGATATTTCGGCCCAGGCCTCCCATTCTGCCAGGCGTTGTTCGTAGGCGCCACGGGTCCAGGGCAATCCCTGGTTGCCTAATAAAAAGCGTAAAGGTGGCTGATCAGCATCTACTATTTTAAACAGGGCTTGAGGTGTTGCCGCAGGATCCCCTTTCGCCAGATTTTGAAGGTTCTCAGCAAAGCTGGTCTTTAAACTGGTATAAATATCCATACCTGTGGCAAACTTTAACGACTGCTGGCTGCCAAATTCTGTAGCATAGGCGCCGGGTTCAATAATGGTTACTTTGATGCCAAAGGGCTTCACTTCTTCCGCCAGACTTTCATAAATGGCTTCGAAAGCCCATTTGGAAGAACAGTAATAACCAATTACCGGCAGGGTTACATGTCCCAGGTTACTGGATGTGCCCAGTATATGCCCGTAGCCCTGCGCGCGCAGCAGCGGGAGCGCTGCCTGTATCACCGCTACGGGTCCGAGCACATTGGTTTCGTACAAAGCACGTATTTCGTCGGCATGGGCTTCCTCAATCGTACCTACCAGGGAGTAACCTGCATTATTCAACACAATGTCGAGTTTACCAAAATGGGCATGTGCCTGTTGCACCACCATTTTTACCTGCTCCGCATTGGTTACATCCAGCTCCAGCGTTAACACACTGCCGCCGTATTTCTCGTTCAGGTCGGCAATGCTGTTCGCATTACGGGCCGTAGCTGCAACCCGGTCGCCGCGCTCCAGCGCAGCTTCTGTCCATACCCTGCCAAATCCGCGTGATGCGCCGGTGATGAACCATACTTTACCTTTTGTTGTCTGTGTCATATCAATTAATTATTTAGAAATCAAAGGTGACGCCTCCCCAAAAATGGCGCGTAGTCTAATTGCGGGACTTTGTGTTCAAATTGCGGATTGTTAGAATGCTCCTCGGTAGTTCAATAACTGATGCTTTAAATCTGGTTCGTACCGCGGCATCTATACTTACTTTTGGGATACCGATCTTACCCTGCATCAAAAAACCGGCGGCAATTAGTTAGCTGCCGCCGGTTAAGCACAAGATTGTGAAGTTATTTATTTCAAACGGAGTGCCTTGAGGATTTTGTGAAATATAGCTGTATTTTCATATACCCCCCTGAATAACTGAGATTGTGGCCCGTAGGCAAATACAGGAACAGGCACAGCCGTATGGTCGCCCGTAGAAAATTGCCCGCTGATGAAGTTGCGGCTATAATCGCCGGCGGTTAATGTGAGCCCCCCGGTTTCATGATCGCCTGTTACAATTACCAGGGTTTCGCCATTGCTGTCGGCAAAACGCATGGCAGCGCCCACTACCTGGTCAAAGTCCTTTAGCTCTGTAACCACATCCGGTAACACGTTCGCGTGTCCACCATGATCGATTTGTGCTCCTTCAAGCATTAGTAAAAAGCCATTGTTATTTTTTGACAGGCGTTGCAGGCTTTTTTCAAAAACCTGCAACGACCAGTTACCCCGGCCTTTTGAAGTTCTTAGGGCAGCCAGGCTATCAGCTATGATCAGTGGCTTTAGCTGTAACCAATCGGTGCCGGAAAAAGAGGTAGATACGGCGAATTTTTTAACCAAATCGGTATAAGCCGGGTCTTTTTGAATGGCGCCTGCACCCGCCAGTATATCTACAGGTGCATTTACCAGGTCTTTCAACATGCCGGGAAAGTTGCTGCGCTCGGCACGATGACCATAAAATGCTGCCGGGGTTGCATCACGCAGGTCGCCGCTGGTTATAATTCCGGTTTTCCACCCCAGACTGGCCACCAGTTCTGTTAGGGAAGGACGGGCTGCGCCGCTATGATCTACACCCACAGAGCGGTTATTGCCTTTGTATCCTGAAGATATAGCAGTGGCGCCCGGGGCAGAATCTGTGATATAGTTATCATAGGAGCTGGTTTTCGACAACCCGATCTGCATCATGTTAAATACGTTCAAAGACTGATTGTTGGCGGTGTAACATGCATACCATTGTGCCAGTCCTGTACCGTCACCGATCAATATAATCAGATTTTTTACCGGCTTGTCCAGGCCGTCATTACGATACGCAGGTTGATAAGCTACATGTGTGGCCTCTGCCACATAATACCGTCGGGGTAGGGTGGCAAGGAATTGAGATAAGGGTTCAATATGATCGGTATTGATATAGTCAACGCCCATATCCATGTACGCATACCAGCTATTTACGATATCAGGGGCATTCCAGAAGCGGATCTTTTTTTGATGCGCATGTGCCTGCGCAATGGCTGTTTCAAGCTTTACTTTTTCTGCCTCCGGCAGTCTTCCCTTTCCGTTCCATTTGGAATAGCGGGCAAAATTATCACTGAACAGCGCTACTTTATGAAGGGTTTCCGGGCTATAAGTTGTTGACAGGTCACCATCAAATAATAACCACGAGGGGTACTGCTTATAAGTTTCTACAGGAGGGCGATTCCCGGTAATCACGATATGTAATGTTTTAGATGCGGTTAATGAAGGGTATCGCGACAGTTCATCCAGCAAAGCTTTCAGCGTGGGTACTGCTTCTGTTTTCAGATCGATCAGCAATTGAAGGGTGCGCGAGCTGTCGGCATATACCCGGCCGTTATTTTTATCAATCATTTTTTGCAGTGGCTTCAAATAAAGGGCTTCCAGTGTCCGTTCTTTATCTATCTCCCCGGCGGTATGGGCCACCACCAGGTTACCCTCTTTCAAAAAAACATCTGCCTCAACAGAACCAAACCCCTCATAATAGGCCTGCCAGAATGGGAATTTCTGCAGGTAATCGTTATGCGAATGTGCTGCTGCGGTAGTGGGAGTGGCCTGTTTTTTTTGAGCTATGGCCGGCGCTGCAATCAATAAAGTTAGTACCAGGGTAAACCAGCGTTGCCTAACTGCTTTATTTATAAATGATCGTTTCATTAATAATTTGTCTTTATAATGAATAAACTGTATAATGAGAAGTTGCGGAGAAAATAGCAAAGCCCTGTGCTGTTGAAACAAACTTACCATATTTCGGATATAAACTTACTTAGATACCGGTACCGTAGGGGCAGTTGCTGCCCGCTGTTGTAAAGTCTACCTGCTCCGTAAAGATTCACAGGAAGGTCGGGACGGTACGGGTATCATGCGAGTCCTTTAACTGAGGGTTGACCATTTTGTGCAGCGCTGGTTACCCGCATGATGCTACACCATGCGAGTAAGGTCCAGGCGGGCATCCGGCCTGTAAAAATAAACATCATTTTGAGTTTTTTAAGGCGTCAAAGTTTCATTATCCTGCACTAAATGATGTTTAAACAACGTTATGGAACTGTTATCTAAAAAAGAATTAATTGTAAAGAATGCGAAGCCTCATGGAAATATATGTTTTTGTTTGTATCATACGCGTTCAATATAAATACATGAGAGCGTTGAGATAAATAGTTTGTGCACTCATAGCACACCGCTACCCGCAATAAGACAAAGCGGCCCGTAAACCAGGGAAAATAGCGCAGTGGGCCTAAGAACTCAGGAGAAGAACAGTAATTACCTCAAGTCAGTCAATAGGAGATCAACCAAGAGCGCAATAGCAGGTATAGAGATACCGCCGAAATACAATATAAGAGCAATGCATGGCACTAAAACCAGGTAAAATCAACAATCTTCCATGCCAATCTCACCCTATATGTCTACTTATCGGGGTATCCCGGAATATTTAACCCGAGCACTATATTGTGTTCCGCAACCTGCATGCTGTCCTGTAATGATACCCTTACTACACCGCTGCCGCCCCTGTTCTCAGGTGGGTATTTGCTGAAATAGGGTTTCAATAAAGGATCTCCCTCAAAATTGATCTCATCGGTATAGTATTCATTAGGCAAACCGGGCTCCTTTACAGATAAATGAATATGTGCCGGTAATGAATCGTTAGGGTAGGGCGCAGGCCTGATGGTATATAAAGTATAGCGTCCGTCGGAACCTGTTTTTAGCCAGCCCCTGATATAGCCATGCCGTTTGGCCCTGGCATCCAGGCCTTCCCGGTTGGCATAATAGCCTTTGCTATCCGTTTGCCAGTAATAAATGATCACACCGGGCGCCGGTGTTTTACCATCTGCCTTCCGTATTGTACCGGAAATTTTTAGATGTTGTCCCTCAGTATTCCAGCCCGGACTCGTATCCACCGCGGCCATTTGTTCGGGCATCTTGATGTACATCAGTTCGCAACCGTCGCAGCCACCACCTATAAGCGTTGCCGGTTGTTTGTTGGGCTGGCTGAGCGGCGTGCCGCAGCCTATTGCCAACGTGTATAGCGCTATCGCTATTCTCAAAATCTTTTTGTTCATTTTTCCTGTTATTTTGAACAAATTTGAGCGGTAAACCAGGTAGGGAACAAATGGAATGTGGTAAGCTGCGTTTATTTTAAGCTAACCTGAGGCCTCGCCGGCCATTTTTCCTTGAGATTTGCGGCGTAGTTACGGCTTACTCTTAAAATGGTTTGATCTGTCAGCGTTACATCATAGTCGCCATTTTTGCGTGATTGCACTGATACAATAGTACTGATGTTAAGCAGGCAGGATTTATGAATGCGTACAAATATGCCGTTATCCAGTTGCGCCTCCAGTGCTTTTAAAGTGGCTGTATGCAGGTATTTTTTATGAGAAAGATGGATCGTTACATAAGGAGGACTGGCCGAAAAATACTGGATATCATTTACCACGAGTAGTGTTTGGGTATTTGCACCATCCTTAACCATCAAAGTTTGCAGAAAAACAGCTGGTTCTACACGGGCAGCCTCAATGGTTTCTGCCGCCGATTGTATGCCTTTTTTCGATGCTATCACTGCAAAGCCATAACCATAAATAACCAGCGACTGCACCAGGTAGGCGGAAAGCCCGAATTGAAAGCTTGGCCAATAGGCAAAAGTATGATCGTAAAAAAGCGCAGACAATAATCTTATCAATCCCGGGTAGGTTACCAGGTGTAAGGCTGCTATCAATAGCGTAATAGATAGTTGCAGGTATCTCTTTTCAACCGAACTCATCCATCTCCATTGTAATAATACCAATGGAACAAATAAGATCCAGTAGCTGCTGAAAAGCGCTGATTCCGATAGATAAAAGGCCGTGTTTTGAAAGAGGGTATATAAATAATCGGCCGCAATATTGGCAGCGATCAACAATACTACAATGGGCGCAAAAAGTCGATAAGCCTTTGGGTTTTGTTCAATAACTGGTATGATGGCGGGTTGGGTCAATGCTGATCACATTTAATGATATTATAAATGTACATATTAATCAGGCGATCGAATGCATTTTTCGGCCCCATATAATGGTCTTGTTTTCAGGGCGGGTCATCTGTTAACAGCTCAGCTGTTAACTAAGAAAATGTCAGTAAATCAGTACTTCAGTTTGAGGTTAGCTTTAACCGTCTCACGATTTATCGTTGAATGCAGGCTTCTCACGGCTAACCGTTATATTCGTGCTGCCATGACCAATAACGAATTCATTCATTACTTTGTAACTGCCCACCTTGATGTAAAAGCCGGCAAGCCGCACCAGCAACCCATGCCAGATTATGAAAAAACGGAAAACCGTTGGCTGGCCCTGCACGGGTTGGGCAAGTTCGAAACCTTCCGCTACCTGTATAGCGAATGCCGCTCAGTTGATGATTTCCACCAATGGCTGCAGGACACCCGTGGTGCAGATGCGGTTGCCGAGGCCGCTCGGCTTTTTGATGGCGTAACAACTGCGGAAACGGAACTGTCAGCCCAACCTATCCTCAGCCCGGAGCAATGGCAGCACTGGCAGGAGCAGGGCTATCTGCGTATTGGCGGATTGGTACCCCTTGAACATTGTGAACGGGTGAAACAGTTTATCTGCGATTACCAGGGCATCGACCTCAACAATGCGACTACCTGGTACCCCAATCATAGCGACTGGCATGGCCTGATGTTGCAGGTATACCAGCAACCCGATATGGAAACCATTCGAAGACACCCGGCCGTAAAACAGCTGTTTGCAGAGCTGTATGAAACTCCCAACATAGCAGCCAATACAGATAAGGTAAGCTACAACCCGCCGGAAACGGAACATTGGCAGTTCAGGCATCATGCCTTGCATTGGGACATTGATCACCGTCGCCCGCCCGAATATTATATACAAGGATTAATTTACCTGGATGATACGCCCGAAGAGCGGGGGCCGTTGCGCCTTATTCCTGGCTTTCATCAAAAGTACGAGGCCTACCAGCAGCAGTTTGCCGATCCGGTAGCAGCACAGCATGCCATTGAGCGGGAAGCAGGTGCCATACCTGTGCCCGGCCGCCAGGGCGACATTGTGGTATGGCTGCAAACCTTACCCCATGCCGCCAGCATCAACCGGTCGGACCAACCGCGGTTTGTACAGTATTTAAGCTTTACGAAGCTAGACTAATTACCCACGATTTGGCAATGGTTGATTTTGTTAACACCAGGCTTGTTAACACTTTGTACTGTTTACACTTTGTGTGTTAACAAATTGACTGGTCCTGGAGAAGTGGATGCCCTTTGTTGTTTTAGTTTATACTCTTTCAAAAAATGTTTTGTGATCAGATTTTTGTGATCGTTTTTTTTTGATCACAAAATCCTGATCACAGGTTTCAACTAATTCAGTTACTAAGTATAACAGGACGTGGTTTTACCATTTAAAATCAGGTGGGGGTAGGAGCCTGGTGCTTTCTTTACAGGGCATGCCAGAGCTTACCAGAAAACTATACTTGCTGCTGAAACAGCACGTATTCAGTTTTCAGTTCTTCCTGATAAAAGATAAGGCGGATAAAGGAACAGCTCCGGTAGGTTTAGGTCCATTCCGGAAACTGAGAGGTATTCAGATCTAAAGCTGCAATGGCTTTCATTTCCGACGGACTGAGCTTAAAATCGAAAATGTTCAGGTTCTCCATCATATGCGCTTTTTGCACCGTTCTGGGTATGGCCACTACACCACGTTGGTAATGCCACCTTAAACTTACCTGGGCATTGGTTTTATGGTGCTTTTTACCGATTGCAGCCAAAGTTTCATTGGTGAAAAGCCCGTTTCTCCCCTCGGCAAATGGCGCCCAGGCTTCCATTTGTACGCCGTTTTTCTTCAAATCGTTATAGGAGTCCATCTCGTGAAAGAAAGCATGCGTTTCAATTTGGTTGACTGCAGGTTTAACGGTCGCCACCGACATCAGGTCTTTATATTGAGCCGGGGTAAAATTACTGATACCGATCGCTTTTATTTTACCGGCTTTGTGTAGCTCTTCCATCATTTTCCATGAGCCTTTAAAATCTCCTCTCGGCCGATGAATAAGATATAGATCTAAATAATCGGTACCCAGCTTTTTTAAAGAGGTTTCAAAAGCCGTTTTTGTCTTTTCATACCCCGAATCATCTACCCAAACTTTAGAGGTTATAAAAAGCTCTTCTCTTTTAATACCGCTTTGTTTAATTCCTGCGCCAACAAATGCTTCGTTTCCGTACCTGGTGGCCGTATCAAAAAGGCGATACCCCAGGGAAATAGCATCAGCTACAGAACGCTGGCATATATCACCTTTTAGTGAATAGGTACCAAAACCCAGCATGGGCATCAATAAACCGTTATTGAGTTTTACGGTTGGAATGGCGCTTTTGTTTTTAATAGTATTGGTAGCACTATATGCTTTATTGCCCAAAGCCGGTAAAAAGATGGCAGAAGCTGCTAATACCGCAGTTTTTTGTAAAAAGTCGCGGCGATTAATCGGGTTGGGTTGATTCCTGGTATTCATAAGGTTTTTATTCAATCGTTTTTTATTGTCACTTCCTATTAAAAATCTAAAGTGTTGCTGCAAGCTTTTCCCGGGGGCTGCGATAATCGTTTTTATTGCCGGTGTACAAGAGGGCTATGTAATAATTTTATTGAGGTATTGCTCTAAAATAACACAATTATTCTTTCAGCCTGCTTTTTAAGTCCATAATACATATTTAGCCATCTTTTCTTTTTGCCAATTTTAACTGGGCTAAATGCTTTTTAGCATCAAAATTTTTAGCAACGCCACTATCAATACCTTCTTTAATGGTATTTTTAAGCGCCTGGACTTTGTTTTCTTCCTCTTCCAACAGCCGCAGCCCCGCCCTGATTTCCTCGCTGGCATTGCTATACCTGCCCGCCGCTATACTATGCTCCACGAAATCTTCAAAGTAATCGCCCAATGATACAGAGGTATTGCGTCCCATAACATTTACTTTTCAGACGTTAATGAGTTTGGTACGATTGACCCGAAAGACAAAAATACAACCTGCAATCCACCGAGGTAGTGGATGCGCCTGGTGTTGGGATGACGCCTCGAAAGCAGGGCTCTGAGTTTATTTAAACGAAACATTGCTGCTTATAGCCTGATTGACAAATCTAAATGTCCGCCGAAGCCAAGTTCTACTATTTTTTGAAGTGTAGAGATACGAGCTTCTTTAATATTGTTTTCTATTTTGGATATATAAGATTTGGTTGTGCCCACTTTATCAGCAAGCTCTTCCTGAGTCATTCCTTTTTTAAGTCTTGCCTGTTGAAGCATCACCCCGATTTCAAAGTTTTCGTAACCTTTTTCAAAAGCTTCACGTTTTTTATTTCCTCTTTTGCCATATTGTTCATCAATAAATTGGTCAAGAGATTTCAGGCTTTTATTATTTATTGTGCTCATATTCCTCTTTTATTTTTAGTGCTTTCTCAATTTCATTTTTAGGTGTTTTCTGAAAACCGTTCCCCAATACCACTAATTTCCCTTCGTCAAAAAAGCTGAATATCCTAAATATATCGCTTCCCGATTGAATCCTTATTTCATACAAACCGTTCGTTCCTTCAATATGTTTCAGGTATGCTGTCGGAACCTGCGGTACACTTTCGATTAATTTTAATGTCCAAACGATTTTCTCTTTCACTTTTTGCTTTTGTTTTTCGTAAAAAGCAGAGAAATAGTCTTTGTACAAAAAAATCTGCCTTATTTTATCGTTTTTCATGGCTAATACAAAAATAATGAAAGTTTCCCTAAAGTGCAACTGTTATGAATTATCGGGCATTCGAGCATTTATGGAAAGGGGTGTTGTCCTGTAATATCGCGTTATGTTACAATGTTTGATCCTTAAAAATTTTGCCTATTGTGCACAGGCTAAATTTATTAGGCAACCTTGCATGAAACAAATCGATCCCCCGAAAATATCAGTACACCAATACTTATTGCCTTGTTTAAGTGCATGCCTATCATCCCTGCTCTCCAAACAAATCTAACTGCCTCCCCACCGGCCCCTTCGCCTTCCCAAAAACCGTCCGGCCGCCGTATTTCCAGGACTCCGCTCTTTCATGGGCGATCACCTCGTCAATACTGCCATCCGGAATAAAATCTTCCGCCAGCCGCTCCGTTATTTTCGACAGCGACTGTATCGCCTGCATTTTATCCTGCCGGCCCAGCTTTGCTCTTTGAATGGCCTGCTGCAACGTGTCGATCGTTTCATCATACACCCGGGTAGGCACGGGGAAGGGGTGGCCATCCTTGCCGCCATGGGCAAACGAAAAACGCGCCGGATCCTTAAACTGCGTGGGCTCACCGTAGATCACCTCGCTCACCAGCGCCAGCGACTGCAAGGTTCTCGGGCCCAGGCCTTCCAGCAACAGCAGCTCTTCAAAGTGCTGCACCTGCTTTTCCTGCGCCAGCCATAGCACCGCGCCCAGGCGCTTCAGGTCCACATCCTTGGCCCTTACGTCGTGGTGACCCGGCATGACCAAGTGCCTCATCTTCGCTATTTCAGGCAGCATCCGGTCCGGGTTCTCGGTGGCCACTTCCATCATAGCGGTTTTTAAGGGCTGCGCCAGCTTATCCGTCAGGTTGAGGATGCTGCCCTGGTTGGCCCCGTAAATGCTGGTATGCGGCGTTTCGGTAAACGATTGTACCGATGGGGAGTGCCAATGATACCGCCGGGCCGTAGCGCTGCTGTCGCGCATGCCTTGCTGTATCACCGTCCACTGGCCCTCGTCGCTCACTATGAAGTGGTGCTGGTACAGCTGAAAGCCATCCTGCACGGCCGTATTATCCACCTTGGCGCTCAGCTTGCTGCTGCGCACCAGGTCGGGCGCGTTCAGGCCCGTGGTTTCGGCAAAGCGCAGTATATCCTGTGGCGTGTTGCGCGAGTGGCGGCCCTTACCGCCGCAGATGCAGATGCCCAGCTCCCTGGCCAGCGGGTTGATGCTCCTTTTTAAAGCTCCCATTACTGAAGTGGTAATGCCCGAAGAGTGCCAGTCCATACCCATCACCGCGCCCAGGCTCTGGAACCAGAAGGGGTCGCTGAGCTTAGACAGCAGGGCACTTTTACCCTGGCCGGCAATAATTTCTTCCACAATCGCCTTGCCCAATGCCGCCATGCGCGCTGCCAGCCAAGGCGGCACCTGGCCGTTATGAAGGGGATAGCAGCGAATACCCCGCTGAAGGCTTTGTGCGGCGGGCATTGTGGCGGAGTAGCAGCATAACCGAGTGGCGAAGCAACTAAATGTTGCTTTGACATGAAGGTTACCAGCGAAGCTGACCCGACCCTGACCTTGCCATGAAGCTTAGCTAACGGCGCAAAGGCGGCAGGGCAGGGGCACGCCCTAAATAAAAATATTATTTTCTTTCCACTAGTTTCTTTAACTCATCAATCATCTCTCTTTGCTGTTGTAGCATACGTTCATACAATTCCACCATTTTATCAAGTGGATTAAAATTGAAAGTGCAATTGTTTGCAAAGGCATTCTCAAAAGATTTCTCGTTAAACGTATTAGCAATAATATTCACCGCCTGCTCCTCATCAAAATTCTGGATCGCCTCCACCGGTATTTTCAATAGAGCAGATATTTTTTGAAGTAGGGGAGTATCAATCGTTTCCTTCTGCTCGAGCAAGGATATAGCTTGCTGACTCATGTTAAGATCAAAAGCCAAGGCATCTTGCTTTATACCCAGCATTTCGCGAAAACGTTTAATGTTGCGGCCTTCATGTACTTTGTGGTTCGGCATAGCAGTATGTGTTGTCATAGGAGCAAATTTAGTTTTTTCAAATTAGATTTAGCAAGCCTAAAGATACATAAAATACAAGCCTTTTTGTTGTAACACACAATCATTTTTTGTAGGAAACAATACATGGCGGCCGTTGCTTTGTACGAACAAAAAAGCTAAACTATGCAAACACAAAAAACACCCCGCATTACCCAACCCATCCGCCGCATGACGGTATGCCGCTATGCATTCTGGGGCGTCAACAGCAGAACAGCCACCTCATTCCCGGCATTGCGCTTGGCCGGCAAATGGCTCCAGGATAGTGGTTTCAAGCCCGGCCATGTGGTAGATATAGCCTGCGAAAAAGGCCGCCTTATCATAACCATTGCCAAAGAGCAAAAGTATGAAGCCCTGCAAGAGCGGTTTCAAAGAGAAAAGATCGAAATTGTGTAGGCGGGCTACATTATGTTAAGTAGACAGTTAATCTTTCCACTTTTTGCTTGTCCAAATGCTTTAGCATTCATAAGCACCAAATTAAACAATAAAACAACGCGCATAAAAAGTGGAGCAAAAAAGACCCCGTCCCGATAGCTATCGGGAGGTTGCAGGGGCGATTTCCGGTGGGAATATCTATTGGGCCGTGTGCTTGGCCAGTCAACGTATGAATATTTGCTTACGCCCGCTAGCTACAACCTGGTAGTAGCCGAATATAGTTGATTGGCGGAACCGGCCTTGAAAAAATGGCGTGAAGAAATGCTCTGCATTCATGAGCACCAAAATAAACAACAACAAATACCGCGAATAAAATTGTGCAGGAAGCCGTCCGTGCCCTGGCACGGAAAAGCCGCCGCTGTTTGAGCCCAGCACGCTCTATCAATTTATAACGCACTTTTCGGGCGAGTTCGGCGGGTTTAGGCTTCCTGTACAATTTTTAGCCAGTTTTTTCACAGCCTTGATTTTTTGGTTCTTTTGCATCAAGGCAAAAGAACGACAAACAAAACCGCGAGCGCCCGACTGGAAACCTGTAATTAAGACTTACAGGCATATTGCAGGTTTACAGGCCAGCGAGCGACCATAAAAAAGAAAGAAAAAGAAGCGTTGGCAAAAAGGCAAAAATTTTAAAGACACTATAAACACGGCGTGAACATGGGTGCAGTAAAAACTTCCTGTGTAAGTTTTCAGTTCGACACAGGAATTTTTACCAGCCCATGAAGCGCCTGCCTTTACGGCTATTTACCCAAGGGGCAAGGGCTGCACTAATGCGTTTCTTCAGAATCAAAATTTGAATGTTGTATGAATTCGTCTGCGGGCTGCAAACCTGATTTGCAGCCCGCAGACATAACGACTAATTATAGGACAAACCACAAGAGCCGAACTGGTTGAAAAAATCTACAGCCGATACGGAGCCGAAATACTGATATATTATTTAACATAATATTGCTGTAGGACAAACGGCACTGGGCTGCATACACTGTCCGGCCAAAACGCAGCCACCGTTTTGTCCTATAATTTATATTATGTTAAGTATATATTTTAAGCTCTAACCTCTATCATTATTGGAATAGTTCTTGTCTATACTTAGTAAACCTTTTTGTAAACCCTTAAATCCTACGATTATGCTTAGATGGTCTATTATCTTTTTAATTGTGGCAATTGTTGCTGCGGTGTTTGGTTTTGGAGGCATCGCTTCTACTGCTGCCGGTATCGCTAAAGTTTTATTCTTTGTGTTCCTGGTGCTGTTTATACTGTCTTTAATTTTCGGCAGACGCAGTGCCTAGTGCCGAAGCGGCATTTATATTTGGGGGTGCATGCGCCCGTTGATGTAATCATAAAATGAGGCAGCATTCGTTGCCTCATTTTTATTTGTGGAAAGTTGGAAGCGCAAAGAGACATAGACGATTGGTTTATTAGGCTAACAATAGTAATCTAGTTTTGCAGTTTACCAAAGCAACTTTCAGATGGCCAGACCGATTCATCAATCTATGTGATGATTTTTTCTGTAAAAGATTCCGTAGACCGGTAAACAATTTGATGGTCAGCTTGTCTTATTAAAGTCTGGCTTTATTGGCAATTTTATTCATCCAACTCAAATGCTTAAAATGACAAAACATTATTTCATCCATCTGTTGTTACTCCTGTTTACCGCTGTGTTACTTTCCTGCGGTGCTAACCGCTACAAATCTGCTACAAGTCAGTCATTGATTCTGCTGGATCATGTGAGGCTGATTGATGGTAACGGTGGCGCTCCGGTTGAGGATACCCGACTGCTGCTTAAAGATGGTAAAATAGCGGCTATTGGCGCAGATATTAGCGACAAAGATGCTACAGTAATCAACCTAAAAGGTAAAACGGTGATGCCGGCGCTGATTTCAGCGCATTCGCATATCGGCACATTAAAAGGAACCAGCACTAAACCAGAGAACTACACTGAAGACAATATACTGGCTCAATTAAAAAGATATGAAAGCTACGGTGTACTACACATTATGGCTATGGGGACAGATCGGCCGTTGTTATTTGAAAGCGGCTTGCGCGACCGCTCAATAAAAGGTGACATTCCAGGAGCCCGGATCCATTCAGCCGGTTATGGCTTTGGTGCGCCCAATGGTGCGCCACCACTGGGTTTCGCGATGGATAAGGTTTTTCGCCCTGCAACTGCCGCCCAGGTGGCTTTACAGATGGACAGCCTGGCGCAGCTAAAACCCGATATGGTAAAAATTTGGGTAGACGATTTTAACGGGAAATACCCTGCTAAAATGCAACCGCAAATTTATAAGGCGATTATAAAGGAAGCCCACCAACATAACTTGCGCGTGGCTGCCCATGTATATTATCTGAGCGATCTGAAACAATTGGTGGCCGCAGGTGTGGATATTATTGCCCATAGTGTGCGCAGCAATGTAATTGACGATTCAACCATCGCTCAAATGAAATCAAAACAGGTGATTTATATTCCAACCTTGTCGCTGGATGAATATGCTTATATCTACGCCCAGCAACCAGAATGGATCAACAATGAATTCTTTAAAAAATCGCTGGAGCCGGGCGTTTACGAAATGATCACTACTGAAAAATATCAAACCGATTTGAAAAATGCGCCCAACTACGCCTTCAACATAAAAGCTTTTGAAACGGCTAAACAAAACCTGTTGCGACTGTTTAAAGCCGGTGTTTTAATAGCCATGGGTACCGACAGCGGCGCTACACCCATTCGTGCACAGGGATTTTCGGAACACCTGGAGCTCCAGCTGATGACAGAAGCGGGTTTGTCGCCATTAGAAGCCATTACAGTGGCTACTAAAAATGCAGCGACTGCACTGAAAATCCAACAGCAATATGGTACACTGGAGCCAGGTAAAGTGGCAGACCTGATCATATTGAACAGCGATCCGGTAAAAGATATCAAAAATACCAGGCAGATTTTTGCGGTGTATAAAGATGGGAAAGAAGTGAGCAAAGGACCACTCCCCTGATCCAACAACTATTTAATGATGCCTTTAAATTCAATACCAATATGAATCATTTTAAAACTGCTTTTTTCTTTTTACGTTTACCGGTGGCTATGTCCTTATTAGGTCATGGTTTGGTGCGGTTACCTAAACTGGCCGGCTTTAGTAGCTGGATGGTAACAACTATGGAAAAGTCCGTGATTCCCCCCGCCTTTATTGTGCCTTTCAGTTATTTTCTGCCGATTGCAGAAGCCTTGCTGGGACTGGCATTGCTGGTGGGCTTTAAGATCAGGCTGACGATATATGCATCTATCGCATTAATGAGCCTGCTTATTTTGGGTAGCTGCTCCATTGAAAACTGGAGCGCTATTGAAGCACAATTGTTACATGCATTTTACCTGATGGCTATTTATTGGTTCTGGGAAAAGAATCAACCCAAACAAACGCCATGATTCCTGCTTAGAAAATTTACGATATTTATAGGGCGAACAATGAATCATCCTATAAGCTAACACCATGACGAAACATGAAGTAACCCAACTATCCTATGCTATTACCGGCTGCGCCATCCGGGTGCATAAAGAATTAGGCCCGGGATTATTGGAAAGCGTTTACCAGCAATGCCTGCGCTACGAGCTCCGGAGGCAGGGCTTTGATGTGATACACCAGGTGATAGTACCCGTTGCTTATGGTAATATGATCCTGGATACCGAGCTTCGGTTGGATCTGCTTGTGAATAATACGGTTGTCGTAGAATTAAAGGCGGTTGAACAGTTGCATCCCGTATACGAGGCACAACTATTAACTTATATGAAATTATTACAGAAGCCTCAGGGGTTATTGATTAATTTCTTTACCGATAATATTACCCGTTCAATGAAACCTCTGGTAAATGAGTATTTTCGGCTACTGGATGATTGAGTGGTTATTGTTTTAAACCATTAAGGAATTAAGGCACATTAAGAGCGAACATTATAATCCTAATCATTCTTAACTCCTTAATGTTTTTTATTTAAACCTTTAAGGGATTAAGGGACATTAAAAACTTATTTTTGGACCATCTAACTTAACTATTCTTAACTCTTAATGTTTTTAATATTTACACCTTGCTTTTCTTCTTCTTTTGCGATGATTCGCGAACGATCAGGTCTGAATTAATGATCAGGGTATTGAGCTGTTGCAAGTTACTTACGCCTTTGATATGATTGATCAAGGTACGGGCAGCAATCTCTCCCATTTCTATACCGGGATAATTAATAGTAGTGAGAGAAGGTTCAATCAAATGCGCAATAGCATCATTGTTAAAACCAACTACCGCTACATCTTCCGGTACCTTAACGCCATTTTCCTTCAGCGTTTTAATGAAAGCTGCAGCCACAAAATCATTGGTAATAAAAGCACCATCGAAACGACGTTTTTGTTTGAGTAGCTTATGAGCCGAATCAATACCGGCTTTTTCACTTAAATTATCTACCAATACCAGGTTCTCGTCCAGATCAAGGCCATTGTCAGCCAGGGCATCTTTATAACCCCGGTAACGCTCCGCATATACATTACGGTTAAGGTTAGATGTAATATGCGCCACTCTCCTGCACCCCTGCTCTATCAAATGTTTGGTAGCATCATATCCCGCCCTATAGTTATCGATCACTACCACGGTATTATCGTTGCCCTTTTCTACCCTGTCGAAAAATATAACCGGTACCCCTTTATCCTTAAATTGTTTGAAATGATCATATTGTTTGGTGTCGAAAGATAAAGAAGCAATCAGGCCATCTACGCGTTTATTAAAAAGATTCCGTGCATTAGCCACTTCTTTCTCATAGCTTTCCGACGAGTGGGCAATGATCAGGTCGTAACCGGCTTCAGTTGTTACCTTCTCCACGCCCAACAATACGGAGTTAGCAAAGTTACTATTGAGTTCGTGAATCATAAAACCAATTGTTTTGGTTTCCTGTGTACGGAGACTGCGGGCAAAATGATTGGTGCGATAGCCCATTTTTTCGGCCAGCTCGAAGATCTTCTTTTTGGTTTTCTTGCTTACTACGGGATCATCTTTCAACGCGCGACTTACGGTAGCTACAGATATTTTTAGCTCGCTGGCAATATCATATATCGTTACTTCTTTTCCCTTCTTCATACGGAAATAAAATTAGGTGCGTAAAAGTAGGCAAAAAGAGATGGCGGTAAACAAACTCTATCAAAATCTTTTGACGCTTATCGATTCCGGTATATATGTTGGTTCTGCAATTGATAAAGGCTAGATTGCGAGATCATACCACATATATTACGTATCGTTAAGCTTCCTGTAAAATTAAAGGGGCCGAATTTAATTTCTGTTCCAATTCTGCTTTCCAGGCTCCGTACAATTCATCATACAAAGCAGCCTGTGTGGGTTGCACTACGCTTAGGGGCTGACGTTTTTGGAATGCCTCTGACGGCTGCTGATAATACCCCGCCCCTATACCTGCTCCCAAAGCGGCACCCACACTGCCGTCGCAGTCGTACAACTCAACGGGCACATGGGTTGCATTTACAAAGGCCTCGGTAAATACAGGACTCAAAAACATATTGGCTTTACCTGCTTTTATCACAGCAGGCTGCATACCATTACTACGCATGATATCGAGCCCGTATCGGAACGCGAAAGCGATACCTTCCTGTGCGGCTCTCACCAGGTGGGCTGTGGTATGTTTGTTAAGATTGATATTTTGCAGATGGGCATCTACTATTTTATTATTGAGCATGCGCTCGGCGCCGTTACCAAAAGGCAGAATAGTTAATCCATCACTGCCCGGCCTTACCGTAGCCGCCATTTCATTAAGCTGCGCATAGGAAACATTTCCAGAAAGATTCCGGATCCAGCGGTTCAGAATGCCGGTACCATTAATGCAGAGCAAAATACCAACACGGGTTAAATCGGGTTGGTGATTAACATGAGCAAACCCATTAACACGACTTTGCAAATCGTAAGTAAGCTCATCACTTACCCCGTATATAACGCCGGATGTACCCGCAGTGGCAGCAACATCTCCCGGTTCCAATACGTTTAAAGAAAGCGCATTGTTGGGCTGATCGCCTGCTTTATAGGTAACGGGTATACCTTCTCTTAATGAAAGCTCGTCTGCTATTTCTTTAGTCAAACGACCATGATCGGAGAATACCGGTTGCAGGTTAGGAATAATACCATTACTAAAACCAAACTGCTGCATCAATTTTTGTGATACCTGGTTTTCAGAAAAATCCCAAAAGATACCTTCAGACAGTGCTGATGGTGTGGTGGTGATTTGCCCGGTAAACCGTTGTGCAATAAAATCGCCGGGAAGCATGATCTTGTCGATCTGCTCAAATAGCTCCGGCTCCTGTTCTTTTACCCAGGCCAGTTTAGCAGCCGTAAAGTTACCGGGGGAATTTAAAAGTCTTCCGAGGCAGTACTCCTCCCCCAGTTCCCGGAATGCTTTTTCACCATAAGGTACGGCCCGGCTATCGCACCAGATAATGCTATTACGCAGCACATTGCCGGCCTTGTCTAATAGCACCAGTCCGTGCATCTGGTAGGAAATGCCAATAGCTCCAATATCCTTTGTATAATATTTCCCGGATTGATTGACTTTTTTGATAGCTTCCTTCACGTCGCTCCACCATTGTTCGGGAGACTGCTCTGCCCAGCCTGATTGAAGAGAAATAATATCCCGCTCTGCATCCGGATACTGCGCGGCTGCAATGGTTTGCTGCGTAGCGCCATCTACCACCGAAACTTTAATGGATGAAGTGCCTACATCGATGCCTAATAGTAACATTATTTTGATTTTATGTGAATGGTTCATAGCCCATAGGCCATGAACCATCAACTAGGAACTATGATCTATAAACTATATAAACCTGTTAATAATATTTTCCAGGTACTCCTGTTTGCCGCTTTTTACAGCAGGCTCGCCTGCCTCGATGGCGTAAGCACGTAAGTCTTCCAGTGTTAATTGTCCCTGCTCAAAAGCCTTGCCCTTACCGTTATCAAAAGAGGCATAACGCTCCTGTTTCAATTTCCTGTAATCGGAATTAGACAAGATCTTATCTGCAGTGATCAAGGCCCTGGCAAATGTATCCATACCGCCGATATGCGCATAGAACAGATCGGCGGGGTCGGTTGAAGCCCTGCGGACCTTGGCATCAAAATTAATTCCGCCTCCCTGCAGTCCACCTGCTTCCAGGAAGATCAACATGGCTTCGGTTAATTCATTTAAATTGTTGGGGAACTGATCGGTATCCCAGCCGTTCTGGTAATCGCCCCTGTTCGCATCCAAAGAGCCTAATACTCCTGCATCAGCTGACACCTGCAGCTCGTGCTGGAATGTATGTCCCGCAAGGGTGGCGTGGTTGACTTCTATATTGATCTTGAAATCGTTTAATAAATCCCACTGGCGTAAAAAGCCGATCACGGTTTCGCAATCATAATCGTACTGGTGTTTGGTAGGCTCCATGGGCTTAGGTTCTATCAGGAAGGTACCTTTAAAACCATTCTTGCGGGCATAATCTTTGGCTGTATGCAGAAAACGGGCAAAATGCTCCTTCTCTCTTTTCATGTCTGTATTGAGCAAAGTCATATATCCCTCTCTTCCACCCCAGAAAACATAACCATCGCCACCCAGCTCGATTGTTGCATCAATTGCGGCTTTTACCTGTGCAGCTGCATGCGACAATACATGAAAATCAGGATTGGTAGAAGCCCCGTTCATATAACGTGGATTAGAAAACACGTTGGCTGTACCCCATAATAATTTCACGCCGCTATCTGCCTGCTTTTGTTTGGCGTAGTCTACCACCGCCTGCAGTCTTTTATCATTTTCGTTTATATCCGTTCCATAATCAACCAGGTCGATATCATGAAAGCAATAAAACGGAAGGTTCATTTTAGTAATAAACTCAAAAGCTGCGTCCATTTTATCCTTAGCCCTCGCTACCGCATCGGCTTTACTGTTCCACCCGAATACATGTGTTCCGGGACCAAAAGGGTCGTTTCCATCATTACAGAACGAATGCCAGTAGGCACATGCAAAGCGGAAATGATCTTTTAATGTTTTACCAGCTACTACCCTGTTTTCATCATACCAACGGAATGCCAGGGGGTTATCGCTTTCAGGACCTTCATATTTTATCTGGGGAATACCTTTAAAATATTCCTGTTCACCTAATAATACGCTCATAGTTGAATATTGTTTTATTGTATGTGTGTATGAATGATTATGTCAAGTTAAATCGTTATCAGACTAAAAGTGCACAATATTAGTAAAAAAATTGTAATCGGTTTCATAAATTATTTTCTTTTATTTTTTTACTGAATCTACACCATAAATAAGGCATCGTTTGCAATCGAATTACATCCCTGATCTCATGCCAGCTTTCCTGTTACAGCCAAAAAAAAACCGCTCCAGACGGAGCGGTTCTTATAAAAAATAGATCTTATCGTAATTTACTGAAAATGTCGTCCCATTTTTTTTCAAGGGCCACGTACTTATCGCGGTCAGCACCTTTCGCCTCTTCTATTTTATACGAATAATACTCTGCTAAGTTACCGGCAATAGCGCGATAGCTTCGTTTTTGACCGGCATCAAGGTTCGGTATTTTTGCAAAAAGTTCTGCCGCCTTCTCGTAATTCGTTTTAGCAAGGTCATAGTTAGCGCTATACGCTTTTTTAGCATCAGCCAGCTTTTGTTTATCTTCAGCTGTGGCTTTTGCTCCCTTTTTAGTAACATTCGTTTCTGCAGTAACTACGCCATCCCTGAACTTTTCAGATTTTAATAAATAGTGATCACCCAATAAAAGATAAGGCTGCATTTCACCAGGTTTTAAACTGGAAGCCTTATTTAAGGCAGCTAGCATTTTAGTCTCCAACTCCTCCGCATTACCAGGCAGCACGGCATTGGCCTTCCTCGAATCCAAAGTATCGTAAATGATCTCAGCCAAAGTAATGTTAGCTTTATAATCTTCCGGGTTAGCAGCAACATGTTTTTCCAAACTGGCAAGCCTTTCGTTAAAATCGGAGCTACCTCCCACTGCGAAATCCAGCATAGAATAGGTGAAAAATTCACTTTGAGGATACAATTCTTTACCTAAGGCTTTGTATTTCTCGAAATTGGCGTTGTCATTTTTACCTGCGTAATAACGAACCAGCCCTTGGTAAACACTTTCATAAGAAGATCCGCTGTATTCTTTAATTTTAGCATCTGCTAACCTTGTATAATATTTCTGAGCTTCTTCCGGGTGCTTGGTATTTTCTGCCAGCAAACCGGCATAATAAATAGCCGCAGTATCCATTTGTTTGTTCAGGATCTTTTTAGCGATCAGGAGTTCAGAATAATCAACCGTCTTTTTGAACTTATCGTAGGCGGGCTCGTATGCTTTATTGTTAATATCGGCGATACCTGCATTAAAATAGGCTGCATAAAGATTAAATGGAGTGTTCTTATAAGTAGGCTCTTCCAACAACTTCATATCGGGCTCCATTTCCTTGTATTTTGCGAGGGCCGCATCGGCCTCTGCCCTGTTTTTCTCGGCTTCTGCAGCTTTACTACTATCTACTGCAAGGCTTGCAAATAGTGCAGCCTTTATAATATATCCTTCAGGTTTGGTGAAAAACTTTTCGTTGGTTGAGTTTTTATCGTAGGACTCTTTTGCTTTAGCTATTTGACCCAGAGCCAACAGCCCTTTGATATCGTCATACTTCTGTGCAAAAGCCCCTGTTGTTGAAAAAGCTGCAATTGTTACCAGTAAAATAACTTTTTTCATTCGTATATTTTTTTACTATTTTTTAAACACTAATTTTCTTCGGTTGGTTCTTCCGGTTTTTCTTCCTCACCGGCGGCTGCAGGTCCCTGCTCATCAGAAGGTGTTATATCCTGCTGATCGGTGGTATTTGCGCTTAACGTCGTTTCTTCTGTATTCTCTGTCTCTTCAATTTCCTGTTCATCCACGGTGGTTATAGCAGCTATAGCGTCTCCTTCATCTATACGTATCAGCTTCACTCCTTGCGCCGCCCTGCCCAGCTCACTAATGCCACTTACCGGCATCCTGATGGTTATGCCGCTCTTACAGGTAATTAACAGATCCTGGTTCTCGAATACGTCTAAAAGTCCTACTAAATTACCGGTTTTATCTGTTATGTTAATGGTTTTTACACCTTTACCTCCACGATTGGTGAAACGGTATTCATCTACCGCTGTTCTCTTACCAAATCCTTTTTCGCTTACTACAAGTACACCGGGCACAATTTCAGCGTTTGTTGGTACACAAATCATGCCTATTACTTCATCATTTTCGTCATCTACTTCAATACCTCCTACGCCAATAGCACCCCGTCCGGTAGATCTCACCTTTTCTTCAGAGAAGCGGATAGCTCTGCCACTCTTAACGGCCATCATAATTTCAGAAGTGCCGTCGGTAAGTTTGGCTTCTAAAAGCTGATCGCCCTCTACAATAGTAATAGCATTTACGCCGGTTTGTCTGGGGCGGCTAAAGTCGCTGAGGCTGGTCTTTTTAATAATCCCCTTTTTAGTGCAAAGCAGGATATTATGGGATTTTACAAATTCTTCGTCCTTCAAATCCTTAATGTCAATGATCGCGCGGATCTTATCATCGGGCGGCAACTGCATCAGGTTTTGTATGGCCCGTCCTTTACCCGTTTTTTCACCTTCGGGAATTTCATACACGTTCAGCCAATAACATCTTCCTTTTTCGGTAAAGAATAATAACGTGTGGTGGGTAGAGGCTACAAATAAATGTTCGATATAATCCTCGTCCCTCGTTTTACCACCCCGAACACCACGGCCACCGCGTTTTTGGGCACGGTATTCATCGGCCGAAGTTCTCTTAATATATCCTAAATGTGAAATTGTAATAACAACGTCTTCTTCTTTGATCAGGTCTTTAATACTTACTTCATCATTGAGGTAAGTAATTTCGGTTCTGCGTTCGTCGCCAAATTTTTGTTTGATCTCCGACAATTCTGTTTTGATGATATCAAAACGTAAGGTTTCATTGGAAAGGATATCTTTCAAATGAGCGATCAGTTTCATTAACTCTTCATATTCTTCTTTGATCTTCTCACGCTCCATTCCGGTTAAACGCTGCAAACGCAGTTCCAGTATGGCTTTGGCCTGTATCTCATCCAGCCCCCAGCCGGCGTTGATCAGGTTTTCTTTTGCAATATCAGGCGTTGCAGAGCTCCTGATCAGTCGGATTACTTCATCGAGGTGATCCAGCGCAATCAGATAGCCCTGTAAAATATGGGCTCTTTTTTCAGCTTCCTTTAATTCAAATTTGGTACGGCGTACTACCACTTCATGCCTGAACTCTACAAATTCTGCAATCATGTCTTTTACGCTCAATACGCGGGGGCGGCCTTTAACGATCGCCACGTTATTGATACCAAATGAAGTTTGCAGATCGGTATGCTTGTACAACTGGTTGATGACTACGTTAGCGATCGCGTCACGCTTCAGGTCGAGCACCACGCGTGTACCGTCTTTGTTTGATTCGTTGTTAACGTGTACGATCCCTTCTATGATCTTGTTATTTACCAGCTCACCAATACGGTTGGTTAATGCGTCACGGTTTACCTGGTAAGGTACTTCCGTAATTACAATCTGTTCGCGTCCGCTGGGCTTGGTATCTACCTGAACCCGGCCCCGCACCACTACGCGGCCTCTGCCTGTGTGCATGCCCGCCTTAATACCTTCCATGCCGTAAATGATACCGCCTGTAGGGAAATCCGGTGCTTTTACGTGCTGCATCAGTTCATCCACAGTAATATCGTTATTATCGATGTAAGCTACGCAACCATCAATCACCTCGCTCAGGTTATGCGGCATAATGCTGGTAGCCATACCTACGGCAATACCGCTGGACCCGTTCACCAGCAATTGCGGTATACGGGTAGGAAGTATAGTAGGCTCCTTCTCCGAATCGTCAAAGTTGAGCTGAAAGTCAACCGTATCTTTTTCAATGTCATCCAGCATATGTTCTGCCAGCTTCTCCAGCCTTACCTCGGTATAACGCATTGCCGCAGGTCCGTCGCCATCCTGGTTTCCGAAGTTTCCCTGGCCATCCACCATCATATAACGCATACTCCACTCCTGGGCCATACGCACCATGGCGTCGTACACAGAACTATCACCATGCGGGTGATACTTACCTAATACCTCTCCTACTACACGGGCCGATTTTTTGTAGGGTCTGTTCGCATTTAACCCTAATTCGTTCATCGCATATAATATGCGGCGATGCACGGGTTTTAAACCATCCCGTACATCGGGTAAAGCACGTCCTACAATTACGCTCATCGAGTAATCGATGTAGGCCGTTTTCATCTGCTCTTCTATATTTACGGGAATAATTCGGTTATTATCCTGTGTTCCTTGTGGCTCCAGATTCTCTTCCATCTAATTATTTCTGTTCTTAAAATTAAAAGTAAAATGGCATTTACAATGTTGGCAAATTTAATCTTTTTACAGCTGAAACAGGCCGAATAAACAATGATTTTTCACCAGTTTATGCACTATTTGAAAAGGAATTTTATAGGAGGGTTTTGTTTGTTTTATACTATAGCTAAACGGACCAGGCGGAGCTATAAACAGTTCTTGGTTTAAACAGTGACCTGTATAAAAAAAGGGGGCCGCTTCTGACTGAAGCGGCCCCCTTTATAAATTACATATTATTATTTAAGCTTAAACGCTTTTTTAACTTTTGCTACATGGTCTAATTTTTCCCAGGTAAACAGTTCCACTTTTTTTGCAACTTTTTTACCGTCGGGAGAAATAAATACCTTTTCCACTGTTTTAGCTTCACGCCCCATATGCCCGTAGGCAGCTGTTTCGCTGTAAATAGGGTTACGCAGTTTCAACCTTTGCTCAATGAAGTAAGGACGCATATCGAAAATACCTTCTACAATTTTGCTGATGGCACCGTCAGTTAGGTTGACTTTGGCAGTTCCATAAGTATTTACGTTAATGCTGGTGGGTTTGGCCACACCAATGGCATAAGAAACCTGTACCAACACTTCATCACACAAGCCTGCAGCCACCAGGTTTTTTGCGATATGACGGGTAGCATAAGCAGCACTTCTGTCTACTTTACTGGGGTCTTTCCCGCTAAAAGCTCCGCCACCATGGGCACCTTTACCGCCGTAAGTATCAACAATAATTTTACGACCTGTTAAACCGGTATCGCCGTGCGGTCCGCCAATTACAAATTTGCCGGTTGGGTTAATATGGTATTTTATTTTGTCGTTGAATAAGTGCTTATACTGGGGATATTTCTTAATAACACGCGGAATCAATATTTTCTTCACATCTTCATTGATCTTTGCCAACATTTTACCTTCTGTATCAAAGTCGTCATGTTGGGTAGATATAACGATGGCATCAATTCTTACCGGTTTGTTATTGTCGTCATATTCCAGGGTAACCTGGCTTTTTGAATCGGGGCGCAGGTATTTGATTTGCTTGTTCTCCCTTCTTAGTTCTGCCAGTTCTATCAGCAAGGTATGCGCCAGGTCTAAAGCCAAAGGCATATAATTAGCGGTTTCGTTAGTGGCATAACCAAACATCATTCCCTGGTCTCCGGCACCCTGCTCTTCTTTCTTTTTACGGTCAACGCCCTGGTTAATATCAGAAGACTGCTCATGAATAGCCGATAACACACCGCAAGAATTGGCTTCAAACATATACTCGCTTTTGGTATAGCCGATCTTACTGATCACTTTGCGGGCAATGTCCTGCACATCCAGATAAGCCTTTGACTTTACCTCACCTGCCAAAACCACCTGACCGGTAGTAACCAGGGTTTCACAGGCTACTTTAGACTGCGGATCAAAAGCAAGAAAATTATCAATCAGCGCATCAGAAATCTGGTCCGCCACTTTATCGGGGTGTCCTTCAGAAACACTCTCAGAGGTAAATAAGTAAGGCATTGTGAAATAATGAGTTTATAGTCTATAAAATAAATAGGGTGCAAATATAGTATCCGCACCCGTTTTAATAAAATTTATAATGTGGTCATCAAAGTTTCGAGTAAACAATTCTCAATTTCATTTTTTGTGTAGGGTGATTTCCTCCGCCTATACGCGCTCTACCTACGCCGGCCAATCCGTAAAAGCTGGCCTGGGGAGAGGGAACCCGCATATTATTAGAAACTGCAGGCACTAAATCTCCTAATGGTAAAGTGGTAGCAGCCGGTGCATACATTCTCATACTATACGCAGGGATTTTATCGGCCACAACATTTTGCAAATATCTCGTGATATTAAAACGCCATAAACGAATCCTGTTTCCGGATGGATCAGTTGTACTTGTAAATGTTTGATTAACTGAATTGCTGCTGTAAAAACTTTCCCAGTTCGTTATTAAATACTCGTTAGTACCCTGTGTAACTCCAAAAATAGATGGTATAAGTTTGAATTTTGCGGCGGTAGAATCGTATACATCTACGAAAACATTGGGAGGCGCACTGAATATAGTGTCGGAAACATCATAAATACTTTGCGCTTGCAATTCGGCCAAATGTACTACACAGTTAGGCAAAGCCGCCAACCCTGGAATACGAATATTGGTATAAGTACCCGGCGTATTTTGCATATAAACAATGGGATCTTTCACCTGATCTCCCATACCTGTCAACACCTGGGTACCGCTGTAGTTCCTGCTGATATAATTTGAGCTTGCATTAGCTCCGTTGTAAAAATAAAAAGAAGCAACAGCTGTGTCGATGTCTGTGGGTGTAGTTGTATTATTATATCTGTAATAAACAGCAAGATGCGTGGTAGCATCATTTAAATACACGCCCATAAGACCGTTACCGCCTCCGGTTGATTGCAAAGCAAAGCCTTTGAATTTGATCCTGAAAAGCGAATCTGATCCATAGGCATTGTTAGACCCGGTGGAATCATAATCCAGCAAACGTTGTCCAAAAGCAGGATCAAGCTTGATACGGATTTGCCTGGCAACAGTATTGGTATCGGGATAATTAATTACTTTTATAGAATCGCTGGTAGATCTTGGAATGAATGTTTTGCTGCCTAATATATTTGACGTACTAAATAACCTGTTTATCCCATAAAGAGAGTCGGCCCGGAAATCGCTGGATGGGTCTATCTCTGATACCTGAATTGTTTGAGGCGTCAGTGTATCGCCGTAGGTGAAACTATGATCAATAACTAAAACAACAGAATCAAGGTAAAGAGACCCCGGGCGATTTTTAAACGGTGAACGCCCACCCGGCGATACCTGGAAAAAAATCCGACCATCAGTTTTTCCGAATAACGGATCATTTGAAATTACACCTAATAGCTTGGTATGTGTGTATATAGACCGGAAAGAGTCCAACGCAGGGTCAAATAAACCATTATAAGTCTCAACCTCCAGTGTAGTATCAAATGTATGGATATTATCTACCGGCGGAATAAGGTCCTGGCCCATTTCCGTGGGTAAGTTGATCTTGTTACAGGAAACCAGAAGAACAATAGTTAGCGCGCAGATTCCCAGTGCTGATGCAATATATTTCATCTGTAAATTCTTATTTTCTATTTTGTAAGACGGAATTTGCCAAACACAAATTATTTTATACAAAAACAATTTTGGGTGGCTCATTTCTTCACACAAAGTATTTTTGAAAAACTGATACGGTGAGTTTTAGAAAATTATTCCGCAAGATCGTTATACAGTTGTAAATACTCTGTTAAATCAGAATCTTCCTTAAACTGCAAGGTTTTTTTACCACGTACTTTGGCAAACTCAGCCAGTAATTTTTTGTCTACATTAGGCGCACCAAAAGTAATTGCGTCCGCATAAGTGGCGCCGCCCCGCATCAAAGCAACATTGGTTCCTTCTTTAAACGGCTCCAGGTCTTTTTCTTTCAGAGAGGGGTGAATAAGCGCTTTGGGTATGAAGCCTTTACCCAGCTTTTCCTTAAATGTATTTTCACCGATGGTATAAACAATTTTGCTGTGCGCAAAAACAGGTTCTTTTTTATAAATGGTTTTCAGGTAAGCCGGGATAAGCCCTGTCATCCAGCCGCTGCAATGTATCACATCAGGACTCCATCCGAACTTCTTCACGGTTTCCAGCGCTCCTTTGCAATAAAAAACAGTTCTCAGATCATTGTCTGCAAACCATTTTTCCTCATCATCGTGAAACAACGTTTTTCTTTTAAACAACTCTTCGTTCTCTAAAAAGTACACCTGCAGGCGTGCGCTGGGCAAAGATGCCACCTTAATCTGCAAGGGCATGTCGTCGTTATCAACGGTTACATTGATACCAGAAAGCCTGACCACCTCATGTAGCCGGTGCCTGCGTTCATTAATAACACCAAACCGCGGCATGATACAACGCACTTCAAAACCATTATCATTTGCTTTTATGGCCAGTTTATTAACGATCTCAGAAAATTCTGTCAACTCTAAATAAGGGGACATTTCATTGGCAATAAATAAAATTCTTTTCTTTGTTGACATGCTTTAGCAATTTATAAAGTTCGCAAAGTTACATATTTATAGGCAAATTGCCTTGTATTATAAATTACAGTAATGAAAGTATTCAAAAAGATTGCCGATATACAGGCTTATCTGCAACGCCAAAAAGCAACAGGCCGGTCGGTTGGTTTTGTACCCACTATGGGTGCTTTACATGCAGGCCACCTGCGCCTTCTCGAAACCTGCAAATCCCGCTGCGATATAGCAGTGGTAAGCATTTTTGTTAATCCCACCCAGTTCAACGATAAGAAAGACCTGGAAAAATATCCCCGTACCATTGAAAACGATCTAAAGGCACTGGTTGAATCTGCGTGCGATGTTCTGTTTTATCCGGATGCATCAGAAATATATCCACCCGGAGAAATAACAAGAATTTATGATTTGCAAACCCTTGAAAATCTGTTCGAGGGAGCATTCAGGCCCGGACATTTCCAGGGCGTTTGCCAGGTGGTGGATAAGCTTTTTTCCATAGTTCAACCCGGCGATGTTTTTTTTGGACAGAAAGATTACCAGCAGTGTATGGTTATTAAAAGACTTATTGAAACCACCCCAGCGTTTGCCGGCATCAGCATGACGATTGTGCCCACCATGCGGGAGCCCGATGGTTTGGCAATGAGTAGCCGCAACATGCGGCTGTCTGTACAGGAAAAATCAATAGCCCCAACAATTTATCAAACATTGTTGTTTTTAAAAGAGCAGGTTCAGCCAGGCTCATTAAACGGCATTACAGAAGAAGCCAATGTGATGTTGAAAGAAAAGGGATTTATAGTAGATTATGCCGCCATTGCAGATGCTTCTACGCTGGAGCCGGTTGCCGAGTGGGATGGCCAAAAGCCACTGGTAGCCTTAATTGCAGCGTTCTTAGGACAAGTAAGACTGATCGATAATTTGATTATAGCTTAGTTGGAAAGCTGCCTGAATTAAAATACTTTTGCACGCGCAATAAGGCCGGGCTGATGAATTTTATTCAAGTCCTTTATAAAAATAAATATACATCGATGAATACAGTAAAATTAAAAAGGGTAAACGGAGAATACGGATTTGATACCATTAACGAGAACGGAACCGTGGTAAAAACGGATACCAACCCCAACATGGGCGGCCTGGAATACGGAGCCAGACCTATGCAGCTTTTACTGAACGCACTGGCCGCTTGTTCGAGTATTGACGTGATCAGTATACTCAAAAAGCAACGCCAGGAAGTTGCCGACTACGAAGTAACCGTTAATGGCGAACGTGAACCCAATGTAGAGCCATCCCTATGGAAAAACATTGAAATGATTTTCGAAATAACCGGCAATGTGGATGAAGATAAAGCTAAAAGAGCAGTGGAGATTTCCATTTCAAAATATTGCTCGGTAGCAATCACCCTTGCTAAAGCCGGCGCAAACATCACTACCCAAGTGATCATTAAGCCTGTTGTTTAACAGAAATTATAAATCCCTGCAAAGGCACCGCTATTTACATTTTCCTGGCATTAAATATTAAACATTGAGCAAAGAACGTCAACTTCATCCTTCTACTATCGCCATTCGTACTCAAACAGAGCGTACTTACCAAATGGAGCACTCCACTCCTCTGTTTTTAACCAGCAGCTTTACGTTCGAGAACGCAGAAGCTATGCGAGCCGCCTTTGCCGATGAGTCTGACGACAATATTTATAGCCGGTACAGTAATCCCACAGTAGATGAGTTTGCCCATAAAATAGCCCTGCTGGAAAAGTGTGAAGCAGGCTTTGCCGTTGCCAGCGGTATGGCGGCGGTATTCAATTCGTTTATGGCGCTGCTAAAAACCGGCGACCATTTACTTTGCTGCCGCTCCATGTTTGGCGGAACAAATACTGTTGTTACTAAATTCCTGGGGCGCTTTGGCATTGAATATACCTTAGTGGATGCGGCTGATATTGATAACTGGGAAGCTTCAGTGCAGCCGAATACTAAAATGCTGTACCTGGAAACGCCCACCAACCCGCAATTAGAGCTGATAGACCTGGAAAAAGCCGGCCGGCTGGCTAAAAAGCATAACCTGATATTTAATGTGGATAATTGCTTTGCTACTCCCTTTTTACAAACTCCGGCTGATTTTGGCGCAGACCTTGTCATTCATTCTGCTACCAAATGGATTGACGGGCAAGGACGTGTTTTGGGAGGTGTTATTGCCGGCAGAAAGGAACTGATTCATGAAGTGTACCTTTTTTGCCGCAATTCAGGTCCTACCCTTTCCGCATTCAACGCATGGGTACTAACCAAAAGCCTTGAAACGCTTGATGTGCGTATTACGCGCCATTCGGCAAACGCCTTGAAAGTGGCAGAAGCTCTTGAAAAAAACGCAAAACTGGAGTGGGTGAAATACCCGTTTTTGCCTTCGCATCCCCAACATAAAATAGCGAAAAAGCAAATGAGCGCCGGCGGCGGTATAGTTTGTTTTGAAATAAAAGGTGGAGTTGAAGCAGGACGGAAATTTATGGACGCGCTGCAGCTGTTGTCATTAACGCCTAACCTGGGCGATTCACGCAGTATTGCCTCTCACCCTGCCAGCACTACCCACTCTAAATTAAGTGAAGAGGAACGCTCTAAAGTGGGCATCACTCCCGGCCTTATCCGTATTTCGGTAGGCTTAGAACATCCGGATGATGTGATTTATGATATTGAGCAGGCGTTAAACAGTATTCAGTAAGATATACAATAACCACACATATAATGGCAAAAAAAGCAACCCATGTTGTAACTGATTTAAGCACGGAAGAGCTGATACAGCAAAAGAAAACACTTACCGGAGTCGCTTTCGGCCTGGGTATCGTTATGTTGGTAGCCTGCCTGGTTTTATTTTATCTTGTGTTGAAGAGCAAGAACTATATGGTAATATTTGTAATTCCTGTAGCTATGTTATCCCTGCTGCCAAGTTTTATGAGATTGGGACAAATAAATGCCGAACTAAAATCACGCAACGTTAAAAAGTAAGACCAAAGCTTACCAGCCGCTTGCGAGCACATCGGCCAAATGCATGGGCTTAATACGGTAGCCTTTACTATTAATGTACCCTTGCAGGTGCATCAGGCATGAAAGATCGGTGCTGATGAGATAGTCTGCATCGGTGGCAATTGCGTTTTCTACTTTTTGCTCTCCCATTCCCACAGAAATACCGGGAAACTTTACAGCAAAAGTACCTCCAAACCCGCAACAGGTTTCCACATCATTCATTTCTGTTAAATAAAGGCCTTTTACGTTTTCTAATAAGCGCCTTGGTCCCTGCTTTATTTTACATTCCCGTAAAGCGGCACAGCTGTCGTGGTACGTGGCAACACCGTTTAACTCGGCCCCGCAATTATCTGCTTTTAAAACATTGAGCAAAAACTCAGAGAATTCAAACGTGCGGGTGGCCATTGATTTAACCTCGTTATGTAAAGAAGAATTGTCGAATAATTTCTGGTAATAATTGCGTATAAAACCTACGCAACTGGCACTAGGCGCCACGATATACTCGGCGTCTTTAAAGTCATTGATAAACTTATTACATACCGCCTTCGACTGATCCCAGAAACCTGCGTTAAAAGCCGGCTGGCCGCAACAGGTTTGATTACTGTTATAAGTAACCGTACACCCCAGCTTCTCCAGTACCTTAACCATGTTAAAGCCTGTTTCGGGGTATAGCTGGTCTACAAAGCACGGGATAAATATGTGAACGTTGCTCATGTTCTAAGTTGAAAGGTTGACAGTAAACGAAAGCCTGATGACGGAAAAAAGATCCTGCCTGGCCTGCAATACATGATTGCCTGGCAGGAACATTTACATTACTCCAACATTTTGAGCGCCGTTATAGCGGCTTCTTCGCCTTTATGTCCATGTTTGCCGCCAATCCTTTCTATTGCTTGCTCTTCTGTATTTACCGTCAACACGCCAAAAATTGTGGGTACGGGCAGCATAAGGTTCAGTTGTAATATTCCATCCGCCACCATTTTGCATACGTAATCAAAATGAGGAGTATCTCCTTTTATAACTGTTCCCAGTGCAATATAAGCATGGGGCTCGTCGAACTGTTGTTTAGCTTTATTCCAATGCCTGTTAATGGCAAATGGGATTTCCACGCAACCCGGAACAACAAGCACTTCTACCCTGGCATGGTGCTGCTTTAATATCCTTAAACAGCCTGCCTCCAGCTCATCTACAATATTTGCGTTCCACTCTGTTTTAACCAAAACAATAAAGGCATCCTGTTTAAAGATGCCTGTATTATTCACCAAATTACTGTTACCAGTTGATGCCATTATTAATTTACATTATACACCCCTAACTGCGCCAGGTACTTGTCAGCCTCAAAACCTTGCTGTGTACGGGGATATTTTTCTTTTAATTCTTTGAAAAGTGCAATTGCCTCTTCTTTATTATTCAATACATGCTGCGCCAGGAAAGCACCTCTGAATAGCGCATCAGAGCTTTGCTGGGGGTCTGCCTCGAAATGGTGAGCCGCTTTTTTATAATAATCCAGCGCTTCCGATCCTTTGCCCAGGTCGCCGTAGGCATCTCCCAGCAGCAGGTAAGCGCGTTGCTGAATTTGCTTAGAATCTGTATTGAACTCTTTCAGGTACTGAATCGCTTTCTCATTCTGGTTCAGTTTGATATAACAGCTACCTGCATAAAAATTTGCAAGGTTACCTTTTACCGTGCCGCTATAATTATCTGCAATTTTAATAAAGCCAGGATTCACACCGTCGCCGTTTAAGGCTAGGTTGATCGAGTCAGCTTCGTAATACTGTTCTGCTTTAAAAAGTTTGTCACCAGCTTCTGCCTCCTTGGGTCCTTTCACAAAATGTTTATAAGCAAAGAAGCCTCCCACTGCAACCACAATAACACCTAAAAAAAGAGAGATGTTTTTGCCGTTCTTACTCCAAACTTCCTTGGCCTTTTCTACAGCTTCGTTTTGTTCAAGCGTTTCGTTACCAGCTTGTTGGTTTATGTTATCTGCCATTTTATTCTAACTAGGAATTTAAATTAATCAACGATAAAAGGATAATTTTGATCCATGTAAACGTCCTTCAGCACTTCGTCATCATTAGGGAATGGACTTTCTTCTGCAAATTTCACCGAATTAGCCACTACTTCTTCGCAACGGGAGTCAATTTCATTCAAAACTTCTTCTGTTGCATAGCCATTATCCAGGATATTCTTTTTAAGAATTGAAATTGGATCTTTTGATTTATACTCATCTACCTCATCTTTAGTTCTGTATTTCTGGGGATCGCTGATGGAGTGGCCTTTGTAACGGTAAGTTTTGATCTCTAATAAAGTAGGACCGCCTTTCTCACGCGCCCGTTTCACCGCTTCAGCAATAGCATCATGAACGGTTTCAGGATTCATGCCATCCACCACGGCTGACGGCATATCAAAACCTGCCCCCAGTTTGTAAATATCCGTTACGTTAGAGGTACGGGCAACTGATGTACCCATAGCGTAATTGTTATTCTCGCAAATATAAATCACGGGCAATTTCCAAAGCATAGCCAGGTTGAAGCTTTCGTGCAGGATGCCCTGCCTTGCCGCTCCGTCACCAAAGAAACAAAGCACCACGTTGTCGGTATCTTTATAATGTTCAGCAAAAGCAAGGCCTGTGCCGGTACCAATTTGGGCACCTACGATACCATGACCTCCGTAGAAGTTTTCTTTTTTGCCAAAAAAGTGCATACTCCCGCCTTTACCTTTTGCACATCCTGTAGCTTTTCCGTAAAGTTCGGCCATGCAGCTGTCTACAGATACTCCTTTAGCAATTGCTAACCCATGGTCGCGATATGCTGTAATAAACATATCGTCGGGCCTGGTTGCAGTCATACAACCTGCCGCAATAGCTTCCTGGCCTACATACGCGTGAAAGAACCCGCGTATTTTACCCTCCATTTTATACTTTTCTTCCGCTGTAAGTTCAAACTGGCGAATCAGTTGCATTAACTCATACCAGTATAAATATGTTTCTTTAGAAAATTTTGTTGCCACTCGCTAAATTTTTGTTCGAAGAACCCCTTCGTGGAGTGCAAAGTAAGGGAAAAAAGCATTTAAAACCAATAGCAATAGGCGAAGGTTGGAGGCATATAAAAGGTTTTTTGCTTGGTAAAAGCAGGCAGCTAGGGTATCGGTTCTCTTATATAAAAAAATAATAAATACTTAAAGTTGGTTTTTAATTGCCTATAAGCAGCTGTCCTATATTTATCGGATATTTTTTATATATTGAAAACTCAAACTACAATGTTGAAACTTATTCCTAGAGATATTAGCTGGCTGTCATTTAATGAAAGGGTTTTGCAGGAGGCGTCGGATGATACAGTGCCTTTGAGAGAGCGGGTAAAGTTTCTCGGCATTTTCTCTAATAACCGCGATGAATTTTTCCGGGTGCGGGTAGCATCACTTAAACGAATGCTGCAGATAGAGACAAAGATGAAGATGCACTCCGAAAAAAATCCTCAAAAAATATTGGATGAAGTGCAGCGTTTGAACGCCGGGCACCAGGCCGCTTTTGAAAAAGTATGGGCTGAGGTTTTAACGGAAATGAACAACCAGAAGATTTTTCTTAAGAATGACAAACAACTCAATTCGGAGCAGAAAAAATTCATTTTAGACTTTTTCGATAATGAGGTAAGCGCTAATATAGTGCCGCTGATGGTTGAAAATATCAAAAAGTTCCCTAACCTTAGAGACAAGTCCATTTTTTTAGGTGTGGTAATGTCTAAAAGCTCGGATAAGGCCGACCGGAAATATGCTATTATTGAAGTACCGGTAACTGCCGTTGGAAGCCGCTTTATAGTATTACCCTCAAAGGAGGGAACACACGATATTATGTTGCTGGAGGACGCTATTAAATTTAACCTTCCCGATATCTTCAGCTTTATGGGATATGATGAATTTCAGGCCCATATTTTTAAATTTACCCGGGATGCAGAACTGGATATAGATAACTCCGACACCACCACTATTATACAGAAGCTGGAAAAAGGACTCAAGAACCGTAAAAAGGGCAAACCCATTCGCCTGGCTTACGATGAGAACATAGATCCGGGTTTTCTCGAATACCTGCTGGCCCGGCTGGGGCTGACCAAAAAAGACAACCTGATGCCGGGGGGAAGCATCCATAATTTCAGACACTTCATGGACTTTCCCTCGCAGGTTTTTACAGATAAGGCAAAGCGCAAACAACCGTTTACCCACCCGCTGCTACAGGACGAACGGGTAGGCGATGTGCTTATGAAACGCGATGTATTACTGAATTTCCCTTATCATAGCTTTACACCCGTTGTTGACATGATCAGGGAAGCCGCTTTTGACCCTGATGTGGTGTCTATAAAAATTGCCTGCTACCGGTTGGCCTCCCAGTCAAAAATCATTAATGCCCTGGTTAACGCGGTACGCAACGGGAAAGAAGTGACGGTTATGATGGAATTGAAAGCCCGTTTTGATGAAGAAGCTAACCTTCAGTGGCAACAGGTACTTACAGATATAGGCGCTAAAGTGTTGACTGGTATCCAGGATATGAAAGTGCATGCCAAGATTTGCGTGATCAAAAAACGGGTAAAGAGCAAAACGCACCATTATGGCTTTGTAAGTACCGGCAATGTGAATGAAAAAACGGCCAGGCTTTACGGTGATCACTGCCTGCTTACCGCCAACAGGTTTATAATGGCCGATGTGAACCGGGTCTTTAATTTTCTGGAAAAGCCAGAAACAGGACTTCATTTCCTGGAAAAATGCCGGACGCTGATACCCAGTCCCGGGTTTATACGGACGGAGATCAATAAATTAATTGATGCTGAAATTGCTGCCGCCCGCAAAGGACATCATGCGGAGATAATACTTAAAATGAACTCAATGGCCGATGCCAGGCTCATTGAGAAACTCACCGATGCTGCAAAATCGGGGGTTGTTATCAAACTGATTGTACGCGGGATTTTTTGTATGCAATCGGAGAACAAGAAATTTAAAGCGCCCATTAAGGCAATCAGTATCATTGACGAATACCTGGAACATGCACGGGTTTGGGTGTTTCATAACCGCGGAGAACAAAAAGTATATATATCTTCCGCAGACTGGATGATCCGGAATATAGAACATCGTGTTGAAGCCACCTGCCCTATTAAAAATGAAGACCTGAAGCAGGAATTAATCGACATCCTTAATATTCAGCTCAAAGACAATACAAAGGCAAGGATTTTGAACAATGAGCTTAACAATGAATACGTAAAAAGAAAAGATAAAGAGGAAATAAGATCCCAGGAAGAAATTTATAATTATCTGGCTAACAAAACTTACTGATATTTGCCTAATTAAAAACCTGATGGCAGCTATTAGGAGCAAGCCCGTATAATTTTAATGCAGCTATAATTAGCTCAATCCATCAGGCGCGAATTGTAAAAGGTGAACAGATGAAACTGGCAGCTATTGATATAGGAAGTAATGCGGCAAGATTATTAATAACGGATGTATTTCATAATAAACGAAAGCAACCTGAATTTATAAAATCGAACCTGGTGCGTGTACCCCTGCGCCTGGGCTTCGACGTATTTGAAACCGGCGAAATATCCGACGAAAGGGCTGATCGCCTGGTGGCCACCATGAAGGCGTACAGGAATTTGCTCGATGCCTATGATATCCGGCATGTGAAGGCCTGTGCAACATCTGCTATGAGGGATGCGCGCAATTCAAAAGAGATTCTGAAAAAAGTTAAAAAGGAAACAGGAATTGATATTGAAGTAATTTCGGGCGATATAGAAGCCGCGCTTATTTACGAAACCCATATTGCAGAGGATTTGGAAAAAGATATACTCTATTTATATATAGATGTAGGAGGCGGTAGCACCGAAATTACTTTTTTTCTCAACGGTAAAGTTATTTTTAAGCAATCTTTTAATATCGGCACCATTCGCCTTTTGAAGCAACAGGTACAGGAGGCACAGTGGGAAGAAATGAAAGAAACCATAAAATCCCAGGTTAAAGATGCCAGAAAAGTGATGGGCATTGGCAGCGGCGGTAATATTAATAAAGTATTTTCTTTGTCGAAAAGAAAAGAAGGCAGGCCATTGCCGCTCTTATTATTGCGCGACTTTTACAAGGAAATGAGCAGCCTGAATTTGCAGGAGCGGATGAGCGCTTATAAATTACGCGAAGATCGGGCGGACGTAATCATCCCCGCATTACTAATATATATTAATGTACTAAAATGGGGTGGTGCAGATGAAATATTAGTACCTAAAATAGGTTTGGCCGATGGACTGATTCATGCCCTTTATGACGAAGTAATACAGCAACTGGGATAACTTGGTTCGCATAAATAAATACGTCAATAACCATTCTTCAATTTTTCAAACTTTCTATCGTGTCTATAAACAAAGAAGTAAAACGCGTTACCACCAATACCCTCATGATGATGAAACAGGCGGGTGAAAAAATATCAATGTTAACCGCATACGATTATTCATTTGCACGCATCATAGACGGTGCCGGTATTGATGTAATATTGGTGGGAGATTCGGCGTCTAATGTAATGGCAGGGCATGAAACTACCCTACCTATTACTTTAGACCAGATGATTTATCATGCATCTTCCGTTATAAGAGGGGTGCAAAAATGCCTGGTAGTTGTAGACCTGCCTTTCGGCACTTATCAGTCTAATTCAGAAATAGCATTGGCCTCTGCCGTACGTATTATGAAAGAAACGGGAGCTCATGCTATTAAACTTGAAGGCGGAGAAGAAGCAATAGAGTCTATTAAGAAAATCGTATCTGCAGGTATACCTGTTATGGGACACCTGGGACTTACTCCGCAATCAATATATAAATTCGGCACTTACGCCGTGCGTGCCAAAGAGGAAGCGGAAGCAGCCAAGCTAAAGGCCGATACCAAATTGCTCGAAGAAGCGGGTTGTTTTGCTACCGTGCTGGAAAAAATTCCAGCACAGTTGGCCAAAGAAGTTACCGAAAGTCTTCATATTCCTGTTATTGGCATTGGCGCCGGCAAGTACTGCGACGGTCAGGTTTTGGTAATGCATGATATGCTGGGTATTAATACCGAGTTCAAACCCAAGTTTTTACGGCAGTACCTTAATATATTTGAACAGGCTACTCAAGCGGTACAATCCTATGTTAATGATGTAAAAACCAATGATTTTCCAAACGAGAAGGAGCAATATTAACAATTGCCTGTATTTTATTGTAAAACACGTGCGTTGTCAGCAATGAAAAACACGATACAGTATGTTCTGCTGTTCTCTGTTGTGCATACTTTTTGCGATAGAGCAAAGAAGAACGTTGCAGAAAAACCAGGCTATTTTGTAAGCTCTTAAATAATCTAAAGGTTTTCTGCCTCCTATTAAAATCTGCCTGGATTAAAAGCATCAATATTAATACTGGTGGGCTGATGCTGAATAATTTCATTCAGTAATATCCCGGTGCCCGTAGCGCAGCTCACTCCCATCATCGCATGTCCTCCGGCATAAGTTAAATTAGCATATTGGCTATGCCTTCCGATATAAGGCAGGCCGTCGGGGGTAACCGGCCGGTAACCAAACCACGCTTTACTGGTGTCTGGCTGAGGCAGGTCCATAGCTGGATAATACTTCTTAAATGCATTGTAAATAGATTGCACTCTTTTGGGAAGAATATTATCACTATGGCCGCTCATTTCCATCGTGCCGCCAATGCGCAACCACCGTCCGATAGGGGCTGTTGCCACGCGGTCATCAACCAGAATAGAAGGGTACTGCAGATTCCGGCTTAATGGGTCATATACCATACTGTATCCTTTTCCCGGTTGCAATAATATTCTAATGCCTAATAGTTTTGAAAGCTCGCCCATCCAGGATCCGTTGGCAATAATCACTTCGTCAGCCGGTATCGGCTGCGTGTGTGTAACTACAGAAGTGATCTTATTACCGGTTTTCTCAAAGTCTGTAACTTCAGCATTTAAATAAAAGTGGACACCCATTTCCCTTAAGCGTTTATAAAGTGCCTGCATTAGTTTGGCAGGATTCACATGGCAATCGTCGAGATATAAAACACCGCCTGAAACATCCACTTCGGTTTCAGTTTCATAGTCTTGTACCTGCTGTTTATTACAAATGATTGTTTTAAGACCGAATTGTGCTGCCTGTGCTGCCATCTCCCTTTCATGATGACCGGTAATTTCAGATTTATAAAGCATAAAAATGCCTTTTTCCAACAGATCAAAATTTTCCAGATCATTTTTTAAATCGGTCATTTGCTCGCGCGAGAGCTGCAACAGGTTATTAAGATGCGGGGCATTTTTCTCTACCAATGATTTGTTGGCAGATTTTCTGAATGTCAAGCCCCACCTTATGAGGTCGGCATTTAACCTGGGTTTGATGTAAAACGGAGAAGAGGAGCTCATCATCCACTTCATTCCCTGTTTAATAATACCCGGCGTTGCCAACGGGATAAAATGTGAAGGAGATATATAACCGATATTACCAAACGAACAACCATCGGATATATCGTTCTTATCCACAACCGATACTTCGAGGCCGGCCTTTCTTAAATAATAAGCGGCCGCCAAACCTATTATACCGCCACCAATAATTACAACATTCATTGCACCATAATTTTATACTTCTCTCACTCGATACTCATCACCGGCTGTTCGTCAAATCACCTGGAAGCCGTGAGCATAAGGATCATCTTCTTTATCAATCCATATCGTGTTATAGCCATATAGCCTTGCCCATCCTTCTACAGAAGGCCTGATGGCCGCTTTACCAGCAACAATGGTTTCTTCTTCTATTCTGCCGATAAACTTACTGCCAATGATACTTTCATGTATAAATTCATCACCCTTTTTTAGCGTACCCCTGGCATACCATTGTGCCATACGTGCTGAAGTGCCGGTGCCGCAAGGACTCCTGTCAATAGCTTTATCACCGTAAAAAACCGCGTTGCGGGCCGTAGACGTTTTATCTATCGGATCGCCGGTCCATAAAATATGAGAACAGCCGTTGATCGTTGGATCATCAGGATGTACAAACTGATATTTGTCGTTAATATTTTTACGGAGCTCTCTTGCCCAGGCAATTAGTTTACCGGCGTTATAGTGGTCAATGCCTTTATAATTTTTTTGTACATCTACTATCGCGTAAAAGTTACCTCCATAAGCAACATCTACTACCAATTCACCCAGTTCAGGACAGGATACAACAAGCTCAGTTGAATGCAAAAATGCCGGAACATTAGTTAACTTCACTGTTTTTACCTTTCCTTCAATTTGTGTATATTCGATCATTACCAGGCCCGCCGGGGCTTCCATCCGTACAACACCAGGCGTCTTGGGCTGTATTAATCCTTCTTCGATGGCGATGGTGATGGTGCCGATAGTTCCATGACCACACATGGGTAAGCAGCCACTGGTTTCTATAAATAAGACTGCCACATCGTTGGCCGGATCATGGGGCTCATACAAAATGCTACCGCTCATCATATCATGACCACGCGGCTCAAACATCAATCCTGTTCTTATCCAGTCATAGTCACGCAAAAAATGTTGCCTTTTCTCACTCATATTGTGGCCTAACAATTCAGGGCCGCCTTTTTTAACCAATCGTACCGGATTACCACAGGTATGGGCATCTATACAATCAAAAGTATATTTCATGGCTTACCGAAATAGGGATAGTTTATTTTTATCTTATCAGATTGCGTCTTTTGTCAACTCGTCATTTACTGTTCTCCAGATACCTAACGGATTTTCATCTTTCAGTTCGTCGGGCAATAATGCATTACTCCAATTCTGAAAGGCCACCGGCCTGGCAAACCGTTTAATACCGTCGGCGCCAACCGAAGAAAAGCGGGAATCAGTGGTTGAGGGAAACGGTCCTCCGTGTTGCATGCTTAAACACACTTCCACGCCTGTTGAAACACCATTTAAAATAAAACGGCCGCAAAGATTTTGAACTGCATCTACCAGATCGCTGTTATGGAGAATGTCTGCATCGGTGGCCATTAATGTTGCGGTTAACTGGCCCTCGATATGCTGGGCCACTTCCAACATTTGTTGCACATCTTTGCAACGGATTATTAAGGAATAAGGGCCAAATACCTCCTGATGTAAAACGGGGTTGCTGATAAAAGCAGCGGCATTCACAGCCGCGATTGTAGGTTGCCCCTGGTTTTCTCCTGCCTCGATTCTGGAAACAGATATCATATCCACATCGGACTGAGAAAGAGCTGCCTCTCGCTTTTGAATATAGTTTTTACTGATACCTTCATGCAACATAGTGGCTGGTGCGATGGCTTCAATTTCAGCAGCCAATGTAGCCGTGAATTGGTCAAGCTCCTTCCCTTCTATCCCTATCAGTAACCCGGGGTTGGTGCAAAATTGCCCTACACCCAATGTCACAGACCCGGCATATTGCCTGGCAATTTCCGACGCAGCAGTTTCCATTTTTTCGGGTAGCAGAAATACAGGATTAATACTACTCATTTCAGCAAAGACCGGGATGGGTTCTTTTCTGTTATTAGCCCAGTCGAACAGTTGCTTACCTCCAGAGAAGGAGCCTGTAAAACCAACGGCTTTTGTATAAGGGTGTTCCACCAAAGTCTGGCCTACTTCAAAGCTCTTCCCATGCACATGGGAAAAAAGGCCACCAGGCAAACCGGCTTTTTCTACAGCTTTTGTTATTGCTTTAGCCACCAGCTCGCTGGTTTGGGCATGCGCTGGATGTGCTTTCACAATCACAGGGCAACCTGCAGCAAAGGCTGTGGCTGTGTCGCCACCGGCGGTTGAATAAGCAAATGGAAAATTAGAAGCACCAAACACTACCACCGGGCCCAGGGGTACCAACATTTTGCGGAGATCGGGTTTGGGCGGATTTTTATCTGGTATAGCGGTATCAATCCTGGCTTCCAGCCAATCGCCTCTTTCACAGGCTGCAGCATAAGAATTTAACTGGAAAATGGTTCGTGCCCGCTCACCTTTTAACCGTGCTTCGGGTAAGTTGGTTTCTTTTCCCGCAATTGCAATCAACTCTTCACCCAGGGCTTCTATTTCGCTGGCTATGGCCCGCATAAAAATAGCTCTTTCTGCAAGCGAGCATTTTCTATAAATATGAAAAGCGCTCCATGCGCTCTTCATAATCTGGTTAATTTCCTCTTTACTTGAATCCTGAAACATTCTGATAATGATAAATCGATTAAAAATGGGTTTAGATAGCTCCCGGAAGCTGAAGGTCTCCAGGGCGTCATCACAATATTAGTTATTATAATGATGCCGACTCCAGAGCAGCTTTTTTCTCATTAATAATAGATGTTACATCCGGGCGGTTAGCTATGCCTTTTTCGATGAGACTGAGAATCCTTTGCCTTTCCTCTCCCACTAACGTAAGACGGGGAGCGCGTACATACTCACTGCCAATTCCTGTTTGTTGTTCGGCCAATTTAATATATTGCACCAGTTTTACATGAATATCCAGCTCCAGCAAAGGAAGGAACCATCTGTAAATGGCTATCGCTTCCGCCAGTCGACCGGCTTTGATCAATTTATATAATGCTACCGTTTCTGCCGGAAATGCACAAACCAAACCCGCTACTAATCCATCGGCTCCGGCTACCAGTTCTTCCAGGGTCAAAGTATCCACACCGCAAAGAACAGCGTACCGGTCGCCAAACTTCGTCTTCATCCGGGTTACATTCGATACGTCGCGGGTGCTTTCTTTTACCGCGGTAATGTTTGAACAGGCCGTCAGTTCTTCAAAAGCATCCAGAGTTACCAGGGTTTTATAGTCAACCGGGTTATTATAAATCATAATAGGTAAATCGGTGCTATCTGCCACTGTTTTAAAGTAAGTAACCAATTCGCGATGGTCGGGAACATAACGCATAGGCGGCAACATCATCAAACCGTCCACGCCCCATTCTTTTCCCAGCGCAGCCTGTTCCAAAGCCAATTTGGTGCTACCTTCCGCAATATTTAAAATAACCGGAACCCTTCCCTGTATTTTTTCTATGGCAAATTTGATCAGCCGTTCTTTTTCATCGGTTGTTAAAACGCTGGCTTCACCCAAAGTTCCCCCCAAGATAACACCTTCAATCCCCGCTGCTAGTTGCGCGTCCAGGTTTTTTTCAAATAAAGCAAAATCTAACTCATCATTTTCCGTAAACTTGGTGGTTAAAGCAGGCATTACTCCTTTCCATTGAAATGTCATAGCGTTTAAATTTTTTGTTTAGGCAAAAATAGAATGACACAAATGCAGAAACTAAACAGAATTTATCCTTTTTAAACCATATTTTGTCACAAATAATACTGAAGGCGTCTTGCGCTAATTGCCTGAAGCTTCTCTGTACTCTTTTAAGTATTCCAAAGGAGATTTTCCGGTTACAGACTTAAAAACGCGGTTAAAATTAGTAATACTGTTAAATCCTGAAGTGTATGCTACCGTGGATACACTCTCAAAATCGGCTGCGGTTAACTTTTTGCAGGCCTCATTAATCCTGACTTCATTGAGAAAGCCGACAAACGTATGCCCGGTTTGCTTTTTAAAATAGCGACAAAAAGCCTGCGGTGTCATATGAGATACAGCTGCTACATTTTCTAAGGGAATATCGCTATGATAATGCTGCATAATATAGTCATACACCTGGCCGATCCTGATCCCCTCGGTATCACTTACCTTATCAGGAACTCTCGTGGATAACGGTTCCAGCTCTTTACTAATAGCGTTTAGATATTGAAGCAATTCGAAAAAGTAAATGAGCCGGTCTGCATTGCGGGCATTATTCAAACGAGACATTTTATCGGCAACAGCATCTTTATGCGCATCAGGAATTTTAAAACCGCTGTTGTGATGATCCAGGAAATTTTTAAGCACTTTCATTTCCGGAGCGCTGAAGAGAAATTTGAGTTTTTCAGCTGGGTCGAAAAAGATGGTAAGAGAATGGATTGCTTTTTCGGGATCAGACGTAAAATATTCCGGCCCACTTTTAAAAATATGTGGCTGGTTAGCACCTATAAAAAAAATATCCCCGGAATTAAAAGTATACACATTGGTTCCTGCTACAAAGCTGCCGCTTCCCTCTATAACCCAGGTTAACTGGATTTCAATATGCCGGTGGAGGTAAGGGTAAAAATAAGGGAGTTCCTCCTCCTGGCTGATTACAGATTTATCATGAGAAACGGGTATTGTAAACTGTAACACATTCATGCAGTGAATATACGAAGCTTATATAATAAAAAGATAGAGTCATATCCTATAGGCATAGCAATCATTATAATAAGAGCATCCGGAGAATATCGGCTCAGATAAACCCAATAAAAATGCGGCCCGGTAAATACCGGGCTCGCATGGGTGTTTGTCATAGGTTAGCTTTTTAATACTCATACTTGCGATCGAACATTTCCATATTTTTAATAGGTCAATTGTGTTATTAATACTCTATGCTTTGCTACCGAGCAGTAACAGTTCATTGGCATGTACTTCTGTGATATACTTTCTGATACCTGTTTTATCTGTGTAGTTGCGGCTGATCAGTTTCCCTTCGATAGCAACTTCTTTTCCTTTAGTCAGGTATTTATTGGCTATTTCAGCTACCTGGCCCCAGGCTACCACATTATGCCACTGGGTCTCTTTTATACGCTCACCCTTATTGTTTTTATATGTTTCGCTGGTAGCAATGCTGAAGCGAACCATTTTTTTTCCGCTCTCCATAGTCCTAACTTCTGGAGCGGCACCTAAATTTCCAATTAACTGAACTTTGTTTTTTAATGCGTACATAACTTTAAGTTTTATATCCGGTGAAACGGATGGTTAAAATTTTTTATTTCAATCTTTCAGTGGCGCCGCTGAAAGACAACACAAAGATGCGATGGCCTAAAGCCCTTAGTCGTATTTTAAACGTTTACTTACGACAATAAACGTTTATAAACGCTTATAAACGTTTAAAAACGGCTATTAAGTGTCAATAATCTGAAAATCAATAGATATATTTTTTATATACGTAATCATTTTCGTAATTTTCAATACATTTACCAGGGTAAGTCTTAAAGCGTTGCACCGCTTTTATCTTGCTCCTGCCAATAACCTTGGAATCTCATTTAATAATGGCTGATTATGGAAACGCAACCTAAGAACTGTATGGCCTGTGGCAAACCTGTAAAAGGAAGAAGCGATAAAAAATTCTGTGACGATTATTGCCGCAATGCCTATAATAATCGTGCAAATGGCATCAACAGCGGAATTATCCGTTCTATCAACAATGATTTAAAAAAGAACAGGCAAATATTAGCTTCACTCCTCCCTAAGCAACAGGAAACTATTAAAACACTCAAATCAAAACTTATTGACTTAGGATTTAAATTCAGATGGATGACCCATCAATATACGAACTCCAAAGGGCAGGTTTATTATTATTGCTACGATTATGGTTATTTAATAATAGAAAATGATTGGATACTGGTAGTGAGAAGAAAAGAAACTATATTATAAATACATGTTGAAAAACCGAGCGTAGACCTACCAACGGATTCCGTTTTTTGAAACGAATTGTAGAAATAATTACCCGCTTGCTCCATATAGGCATTTGTGATTCCGGTGGCATAATTTTTTCAGCTGGTTGATCATAAGAAAACAGCCGGTATGCCCACGCCAATAAAAATCCGAAAAAAAAGTACCCTTTCTAAAGTAGCAGTTGGCCGGAAAAAAAAGATTGCGGACAGCTATAATCGTTTTAAAACCTTTGCAGGAAAACAATACACCGGTATGCCGGTTGGCCGGAGTCATAAATGGTACTATGATAAGGGAGAATGGAAGGAAACCAAAATTACGCCCGATTTATGGCGCATTCATTATGCCGTTACCAAACGCCGTGCAGGTAAAGCACCTAAAGGATCGGGTGTGCCGGTGGGAACCGGTTACCATTGGTATATCACAGCCCACCAACAGGTTATAAAGCTCAATGAAGACGATTATAGTACCGAGCTTATCGGCCTGAAATATAAATTAGCCCATCACAGGGCGGATAAGGAAAAATGGAATATCAGCACCGCAACACAGCGTAAACACCTTATTGATTTTTTAAAATCCTGGCTGCTGCAGTTAGAAGCAGCCGTAATTGAACTTTCGTTTGATTACAATGGAGTACATAATCAGGGAGAAGCCGTAGCACTGCCTGAAACAGCCATTGAAGATATTTCTTATCAGTATGATATAGTGCTTAATGGTGCTCCGATGGGAAGCATTCGCAGACTAAAGGCCGGATGGAAAATGGACGGGAAACATGATGCGGCGCTGGTAAAAATAATCGGCGAGCAAATCGAAGCAGCCATAAGCAAATAAATAATGGCACGGCCTGATTGATGACTATGAAAAAAGGAAAATCATATATAGGTACTTCCGGCTGGAAGTATAAGCATTGGAAAGGAACCTTTTATCCTGAAGGTTTAAAGGACAAGGAAGAATTTGATTACTATGTTCAGCGTTTTAATACGGTAGAAATTAATAATTCTTTCTATCGTTTACCTACAGCGGCAACATTTGCGGGTTGGATGAATAAAGCGCCTGCCTCTTTTGTATATGCAGTAAAAGCAAGCCGCTATATTACCCATCTAAAAAAACTTAAAGTTGATAAGGATAGTCTGGACCTGTTTTTCTCCCGGGCTGCCCATTTAGAAAAAAAAGAAGGACCCATTTTATTTCAGTTGCCTCCGCGCTGGCGGCTGAACCTGGAAAGATTCAGGTCTTTTCTGGCTGCGTTGCCTAAGGGGCACCGGTATGTATTTGAGTTCAGAGAACCGGGTTGGTACAATCAGGAAGTGTATGACGAAATGAAAAAATACAATTGCGCCTTTTGTATTTATGAATTGGCGGGGCATCAATCGCCCTTGACGGTTACCGCCAATTTTGTATACATCCGGCTTCATGGTCCGGGGGCCCATAAATACCAGGGAAGTTATTCAAAAACGCAACTGAACACCTGGGCTAAACGATGCAGCAAATGGATGGAAGAAGGTAAAGACGTTTACATTTATTTTGATAACGATGAGCAGGGATACGCTGCCTTTAACGCATTTACTTTAGGTGAAATGCTATCCGGGTAAAATATATCTTAATTTAAACTTAATTAAAATATATTTAAATTAGTTAATGTCAATTATTTATAAATAAATATATTAATTAAAATAGTAGATAAAATGATATTGTATGAAAAATTCAACTGTGAAAGTACCGGTACAAAATCTCATTTAAAATAATACCGGTCTTTATTAAATAATGATGGCCGGATATGAAACTATACGCGATTAGCATAACGATAAGACCTTTTTCTAAAAGCGCACCCATGCAAAAGATTATTCCTCACCTTTGGTTCGACAAGCAGGCTTTGGAAGCCGCCGATTTTTATACCGCTGTCTTCTCGGATTCACAGATTACCCATACTTCTACCATCCGGGATACACCTTCAGGCGATTGCGACATTGTTCATTTCACACTCTGGAACAAAGAATTCATAGCAATCAATGCAGGACCACTGTTCCGGTTTAACCCGTCGATGTCATTTATTGTTAATTATGACCCGCTATTCTTTAAAGGAAAACCGGAGGAGCAGGAAGCTGCGGCCCGCGAAAGTCTGGAAAAAGCATGGCAACGATTGATGGATGGCGGCAAGGCGTTAATGCCAATGGGAGAATACTCTTTTAGCCGGCAATATGGCTGGGTTCAGGACCAATATGGGCTCAGCTGGCAGTTAATGCTTACAGAACCCACCGGCGATCCCCGACCGGCTATTTTACCCTCCTTAATGTTTACAGGTAAAACTTTAGGCAGGGCCGAAGAAGCAATTCATTTTTATACTGCTGTATTCAAAGTATCTAAGCCGGGTACATTGGCGAGCTATCCGGAAGGAATGGACCCAGATAAAGCCGGCACCATCATGTTTGCTGATTTTAAGCTGGAAGATACCTGGCTGGCTGTTATGGACAGCGCGCATCAGCACGGCTTCGAGTTTAATGAGTCTGTTTCACTGATGGTAACTTGCGACGATCAGGCGGAGATTGACTATTACTGGAACCGGCTCTCGGCCATACCCGAGGCAGAACAATGTGGCTGGTTAAAGGACAAATTCGGGTTCAGCTGGCAAATTACTTCAACTGTGCTGGAAAAGCTGATGAAAGAAGGCACACCAGATCAGGTGGATCGTATTACGAAAGCCTTTCTAAGGATGAAAAAAATAGATATCGCTGCAATAAAGGCTGCCGCTACCCCTTAAATCATAAAACACCGCCGGTTTATTTCTTTGGCGACATGCTGATGGCCCGGGCCACTTCAACCGGCAGATCTGATTCGAGAATGTCTGCTCCTGATTTAAATATTTCCCGGTAGGCTTGAGCTCTTTGCTCTTCGGTAACCAGCTTATCGTAGACCGGCGCTGCTGAGATCATACATTTTACTTTCCTTTGGTGCAGAAGATCCAGCATAATTTTGTTTTCAGGCTTGTTTTCCGATCCTATATAAGCGATCATATTTTGCCAGGGTATGCCGGCCGCTTCGTATTCCTTTAATGCTTTTTTAGTTTTTACAAATGCAGACATCATGCGGTTCGGGTCCTTTTGATAATAAAACTTTGCCTGTTCGGCATTATGTACCGTTACCATTACGAAGGCGCCTGCTTTATGTTCTTTTATGATTTTATCAGTGATTTCGGCAGGTACATCTTTCTTATCCAGGTTTAAGATCGTCTTGCCCCTAGCCCATTCAATCACCTGCGCTAAAGTTGGGATATGGTAAGGCGTGAGCTTGCCAAACCGGTCCTTTAGTTGCAGCTTTTGCACCTCGGCCCAGGTGTAGTCAGACAATTTGCCGGTTCCATTTGTGGTGCGGTCAAGCGTAGCATCATGCATGAGAACAACAACGCTGTCTTTGGTCATACGCGGGTCTATTTCAAAAAAAGCGGGTGTGTATTGTAACACATACTCAAACGCTTCTATTGAGTTTTCAGGATAGTCCGCTACGTCGCAGCCCCTGTGTCCGCTGATAATAGCTGCATTATTTTTTGTATGCCTGAAAAACTCCTGTAATTGCCGGGGGCTTTTAATATTTAGTCTATGGAGTTTTTGTTGCGAAAAGCAACTTAGCACAATCAGCTGTAATGCTGTTGTCAGTAGCAGATTTTTTAAGAGGATCATTTTATTTCAGTTTTGTGTTTAGATATTCAAGTGTAAAAAGTCCGTTGGTATCTAAAGTAAAAAAAGTAATTGCAGAATTATGTTGTACGATCTGGCGATAATTGCGCAGGGGCATACCTAATTTGTAAGCCATATACAACCGGTTCACTCCGTTGTGAGCGGCAACCAGTATGGTTTGGCCGGCCCGGCGGCTAATCATTTCTTTAAAAAAGTCATCTACCCGTTTTACAATTTCCATTCCCGTTTCTCCTGTTACGCCGGCTCTTACATAGGTGGGGTCTGTGTTCCAGTTCTCCCAGGATTGAGGGTCCTCTTTTATAAATTCTTCACGGGTTTTATATTCCCATTGTCCGAAATCCACTTCCATTAACCGGTCATCAGAAATTGGTTCAACACCAGACGCAATGCGGGCTGTAGTGCTGGCGCGCTGTAAGGGAGAAGTATATACGGCATCCAGCTGAATATCGCTCAGTTGCCCGCGCACTGCGGCAGCCTGGTCCAATCCTTTGTCTGTAAGGGGAATATCTGTTCTTCCGCAATAACGGTTATTATCAGCGTTCCACGCAGTTTGTCCATGCCTTAACAAATAAACGCGAAGTAAAGCGCTTTCACTCATTGATATATTTTTTTTCTCTTAACAAATTAATAAATGCTTCATACCGCGTATGATAAGCCTTAACCAGCCTGCTTTCCGGCATAACGGTCTTTTCTGGGTGAACCATAGCAGCAGCTGCTGCCCTGATATTCGGGAAAGAGGTTCCGGCAGCTGCCACTATTGCTGCACCTGCAGCCCCTGAAACATTTTTTGTTTTACGTATCGGCAAATTAAGCACACTGGCCCTGATCTGCACCCATACATCGCTGTTAGAGGCGCCACCGGCGGAAAAGATCTGGGCAACGGGCTCTCCCGAAAGCTGCCTGATCTTGTCGAATGCATAACGTTCTATATAGGCAACGCCTTCCATATAAGCAGTAAACAATGATGCATCAGAAAGTCCCTCTGGCGCAAAACCCCTCGCATGGGGCGCTACAAAAGGAAAACGTTCTCCCTTTTGCAACAATGGCCATGCAAGATGGGAACCCGGTATCAGCGAGCTGGCTTCATTAGCCAAAGCGGCCAGATCAGCTCCTTTGAACAGTTGCGTTACCCAGTCGGCTCCCGTATTACTGGCTCCGCCAGGCATCCACAAACCTTCGGGATGCCGGTGACAATAAATGGCTCCTGTGGGATCGTAGACTTCTTCTTTAGTTACCCCTTTGATCACGAGTGTGGTACCGATGGTAGTGTTCCAGTCACCCGGATTTACAGCGCCCGATGCCACCTGTGAAGCGCATCCATCCGTGAGACCAGCAGTAATTATTACGGACTCGGACAAACCTAAAGCCCGGGCCCAAACTGCTTTCAGAAAACCTATCGGGGTACCCGATGGCACTACTTCCTGAAGCCATCGGCGGCGGATGCCTGATGACGAAGTGATATAATCCGGCCAGCGAAAAAGATGAAGGTCGTAACCGGATTTTAATACATTAGTGTAGTCTGTAACCGAAAAATTGCCGCTAAGCATTCCGGTTATAAAATCCGAAGCATGGATAAAGCGCTTCAGCCTGACAATTTTATCGGGATAATTTCTCAGAAACCATAGCATCTTAGGCAGGCCGCTAGACGCGTTAAACGCCGTATACCCTTCGACACCAGATGCAAGGGCAGTTTCCCTACAGGCTACTGCTTCATCTGCCGACCTGCCGTCGCTATACATTATTGCGGGATGCAGCGGTCGATCATTTTCTCCCATGGGAATGATCGTACCGGATGTTGAAGTAACACCTATTGCTTTAACCAGCGACAGATCAATTAGTGTTGACAATTCCTTACATACCTGTTGAAGAGAATGGTAACAGGAATTCCACCATACAAGGGCGTCCGCTCCTGTCGCGAGTCGGCGGACAGATCAAATACTTCACTACTGGCAGCCATTTCCCGGCCGCTGTTATCGAAAGCAGCCACCCTGGCTCCCTGTGTACCGATATCAATTCCTATAAAATAGGTTGCTGTCATTGTCTCGCTGCTGTCAACGTTTTAAAATAGTTCCTGGTTTGCTTCCACTGATCCAGTTGCTGAATAAAAGACTCCCGAAGATGATCCTGGGGTAATACTGATTCAATCTTCATATTCATACCTTCGCTGTCAACTTCCAATACCCGGTTGCAAATCAATGCGCCGCCAATAGCTGAAGCCTGTTCAAATCCCTTGCGTACCTGTACTTTTTTGCCCAGGATTGTAGCAATTAACTGCCGCAACGCCGGACTTTGTAAACCACCCCCGCAAGCCCATATATAATCTTTATCATGCCCCGACACTTCTTTTAGCACCTCGTAATTGCCGGCTATCGAAAATGCGATATCCATCAGCGTCGCCCATACAAAAGAACTCCTGGAAAGCTCATGCGATACCGGAACAGGGAAAACAAATCCACCCGTAAGCACCGGCTTATTTTCAGCGGCAATTAATGATCCCAGTGAGGCTACACAATGGCGGTGAGGATTTAAGGCTAGTTCCCTTTCAATTACATCGTACCCTTCATTGGGGTAAAACACCTCCTTAAGGCGCTGATAGTTTAAACCCGTTACGCCGGCATTGGCCTCAAATACAAAACGTCCCGGTTCAATATCCCTGCTGGTCCATGTGCGCTCCTGCTTATCAGTAATATATCGATCGGTTATTTTTACAATAGGCGTGGTGGTGCCGGATACGATAACGATATCATCTACCTGAGGCTGCGTACTTTTTATAGCAAGCTGTGTGTCACCACCACCCGTCACAACAATAGCGCCGGTATGCAAACGCCATTCATGAGCTATACCCGGAAGCACTGTACCTATCTTTTCAGCTGAAGTGGTTAGTGCAGGGCAGTAGGACGCCTCCAGATCAAACATTGCGGCCAGTTCATTACTCCAGTTGCCCCCCGCTACATCATAAAGCAGGGTTTCTGATGCCTGCGAATGTTCATAAGCGGCAACACCACAAAGTTGAAAAGCAGCCCAGTCGCTGATACTCAAAAAGTACGCACACTGTTGCCAGATTTCAGTACGTCTTTGGCGGATACCTTCGAGCTTATAAGCTGAAAATAAAGAAGTAGGGAAACGGCCCGATAGCTGGTACATGCGACTTTTATCTACTACTGTGTCTTCCCATTCCCGGCCCCGGTGATCAATATTGGGTAAACCAATCAAAGAGCCGCCGGCCGAAGTCATCAGCACAATCCCTTCCCGCTGGCTGGTAGTGGTTAATGCTTTAATGCTTACTTCGCCGGCCTGCCGCAAAGCGGTAGTACCCAAACCAATAATTTGTTTCCACAACTGCCCGGGGTCAAAATAGATGGATTCGGGATACAAATCATCTCTTTTATAAATAATATCGCCTCTCCCTACGCCCAGTACTTCTCCGCCTGGCGTTACTACCGCTACTCTTACATTACCCGTACCAATATCTATAATTATATATGCATCTCTTTTCATGTGGGGTGAATTTATATGACAGCAGCCAACAACTCTTTATTATAAATTTTATCAGCAGTTTGCTTATTATTTATATACCAGTCGATAAGAACCTTATTCATAATCCGCACGTGATGGTCTTCTACCTCAAAAGTAGCACCCGCAATATGCGGCGTAGCGATCACATTAGGCAGGTCGATAATTTTATAGTCCAGTTCATCGGGCGGCTCATTGTCGAACACATCTAAAATAGCTCCTTTTATACTACCGGAAGCCAATACCTGGTAAAGATCGTTACGATTTACAACAGCAGCCCTGGCTGTATTTACAAATAAGGCATCCCCCTTCATTAGTTTCAATAAAGAATGGTCGATCAGCTGTTGCGTTTCCTTAGTTACCGGCAGATGAACAGATACAATGTCGCTACTACTGAAAAGGTTTTCCAGCGTTGTTTTTTTATAACCGGGAAATGCAGTTTCATCAATATAAGGGTCGTAATATTGAATGTTACAGGGATAGTTAACTACCATACCGGCAATTAGCTGGCCAATAGCGCCAAATCCAACCAGGCCGATCGTTTTACCGGCCATTTCTGTTCCTTTAAATTGCAAATAAGAAGTGTGCGCTCCGGCCTCCCATCTCCTTTCTTTTAACCACTGTATACCCGGCAATACCTGACGCATAAAGCAGATGGTATTGGCTATAAATAATTCGGCCACGGCTTGCGCATTACGTGCGGGTGTGTAAAAAACAGGGATCTTCAATGCTGTGGCTACTGCGAGCGCTACATTTGAAGGCGTACCGCGACAAACACCTATAAACTGCAGGTGGTTATTCGCCTCCAGCACTTTTTCTGTTACATGGTCATGTTCGGTGATCAGGGCTTCCGCTTTGGTTTCATCGAGCAGGCTTATCAACTCATCTTCGTTAAAAGCGCGGTCATTGTCTTTCCAGGGCCTGTAAATTACTTCACCAAAATTCGACTTCAATTCCAACAAACCTTGTTCATGGTAAGGTGCGGTTACTAGTATTCTCATTTTCTTATTCTTTTATGTTTAAGCCTGTAATAGCATGTTACTACCAGGCAATCGTTTATATTGTTTCTATTACCTGTGCGGCGGACGCCTTTACATTTACTGTTTGAGGCTTTATAAAAAAAGTCATAACAGCGCTTATGAAGTACAATATCGCCAATATCCATATTACCCCTTCATTGCCCAGCCGGGCTATAAATAAACCCACAATAGCGGGTCCCGCAAAAACGGCCAGCCCTGCGCCTAGGTTCAGAATAGCCATGGCAGCTCCTTTATCTTTATTAACCAGGGAGGGAGTCAGCGCAGACAATGGTACATAACCGGCCAGGCAGGCCCCCCATAAAATACCAGCCAGCATTACCAGCCAGTAAGTGCCCGGGCTATATTGCGGTACGTAGTAAAGTAATAAAGTAGTGATTCCGCAGCCTACGCCGCCGAACCAGATGATGGTTTTACGCCAGCCAAAACGATCACCCACAAAGCCGAATATCAGGTTAAATGCTATATTGCTGGTAAATATTGTGCCCCAGATATATAACCATTCCGTGGTATCAAAACCATGTGATGCCATATAGGTAGGCAAAAAAACGGGTAAGGCGAATTGAGCCGTGGTATTAATTACCCTTACTATACCCGCCAGTAAAACTTTAGGCTCCTGCTTTACAATAGTTAGCCCCTTACTTAGTTCTGCCAGTTTGCTTTTGGTTGTATCGCCTGCCGGAAAGGAAGCTTTATTTAAAACCAGGGAGAAAAGCGCGCCCAATAACACCCAAAATACCGCGCTCCAAAGCGCATTGATATGACCAAGTTCTCTGATAGCCCAGCTTGAATAAAAGGCGCCTAATACGTTCAAGCCACCGGTAAATACGAACCAGAACCAGCCAACTGCACGTCCGAGCATTTGCCTGGGCGTAAGATAAGATATCCATACCAGGAAGGAATAAGCAAATAAAGGATAACCGAACCCGCGCAACGCATAGGTAACCAGCATCGTGGGAAAATGCAGCGACTCCATACCCCAACCAATAAATCCTACTGTACCCAGCAGGTATATAATGAGTCCTATAAGCATTGCCTTTTTGGGTGTCAGCGTTTCTGCCAGTACGCCCGAAAACCAGGACGCTATAGCGATAGTAATACCATAAGCGGTAAACAGGGAAGCTGTTTGCTGTATGCTCATTCCTTTTTCAATAAGGTAAGGGCTTAGCCATCCTTGCTCCATTCCATCTCCCATCATAAAAAGCATAATGCCCAGGTAACCCGACAGCAAGGGTCGTGGTATACCCAATTGATTCATAATTGTTGTTTCTTTTTTCATTGTGGCTTAATCGTTATACCTGTGGCAACAGGTTGTTATAGTTATCGTTGTTAAACTTTATAAACTCCTAATCGAACTTCATCAGGTATTCATTGCGGGCATCTTTTTTCCACGCCAGGTGCCTGGTGGAGGGAGAAGCGCCGAAAAAGGGGGAAAAGGTTTTTACTTTAACGGTTTTCCCATCGGGTAAAAACTCCAGTATGCGCAGCCAGCCATCGCCGCCATTACCATCGCGATGCCCGCCTCCCATTGATTGCGCATCAAATAGCATCTGGTGCACTGTTTTGCCCGCAACATTTTTATCGGTCCTGTACCCTTCCCCGGATATATGACCGCACAAAACCAGCTCAATATTAGAGGCAGGCTGAACCAGCTTTTGCCAGATCTGTACACCATTATTCGCAAAAGGCATTTTCACGTGTGGCGCTTTCTGTATCATATTGTCGATATTATAAGGCTCCCAGAATAGCCATTTGATCTCGCCGGAAGTATGCTGATCTTTTTGAGATAAATAATTGTGTGTGGCCAGGACGATGCGATGATTTTTGTACTGTTGTAAAGCAGCCACTTTTTTAGCCCAGGTAAGCACAGAGTCGCGCGGGCCGTATTCCACGGTCAGAAAAAGATAGTCTTTGCCATTCAGATTCCTGAGCTCATAAGCTGAATTCTCTAAAGTGGGTTGACCCCTTTCGTTCCGGCTGTTCTGTACCAAAAATTTCTGGTTTAGAAAATTCTTTTCAGGATGGAAGAATTCGTGGTAACGCGAACTGCGGTTACCCTGCCGGTCGATGCTATAATCATGGTTACCTGTAGCAGCTATATAAGGCACTTTACCATCAAGCTTACCAAATGCACGTGCAGCTGATTGCCACTGCTGCTGCGTGGTTTGATTGCCATCATAATCAGTAGTGATCTTTTCATTGTTTTCCACCAGATCACCTACCCCTATCACCATTTTAATATTGAGGCTATCAATATTATCTTCAACCCATGCCATCATCAGATCCAGGATGGGCTGGTTTCTGCTCCATTTTAGATAGTTCTGAATGTCGGGCACCATGATCACTGACCATGATCCTTTTTGCTCTAAAACCGGTTTCCGGTATACATCCTGTGCGAAAGCCAGCTGGGAAGCCAGCACCAGGAGCAAAGTCCAAACTATTCCTAATTGTTTCATATTACTGTTTTACTATTTGAGCGATACTATTTAATTGTTCTCGGCCTATTACCTATTATCCATCGTCTACATACTATATTTCAAAATCGGAAAGCATAAAAAAATGATCGCTGGGGAATTTGCCTTTTATTGCGTCTTTAACTACCTTACTTTGTACCGGCTTAATACTTCCTCTATACCATATATAATCAATGCGTCCTTTCGAAGCGGCTTTTGTATAAGCGGTTCCCTCAAACTCATGACCGGTATGACCTGCTTCTTTTTGTCCATGTAATGTTTCAAAGCTTTCCTTCCAGTCACTGGTTCTTAATGATGCAAGTACAGGGCTATTGAAACGGCTATTAAAGTCGCCGGTTAATATTTGGGCAAAACCGGTGGGATACTGTGCGCTTTCCCCCGCTACCATCCTGGCTTGTTGCAGTTTAGCCTCATCGGATATATGGTCGAGGTGCAGATTAACGATCCGTAATTCTTTACCGGTTTTACGCTCTTTTAACCGTACCCAGTTGGCATGCCGCGCCCTCGCGGTCTCCCATGATTTACTACCAGCTATCAAAGGCGTTTCTGAAAGCCAGTAAGTACCTCCTGTTAATAATTCATATCGTTCCTTATTAAACAGTACCGGATTTTTTGCAATACCATGGTAGCCTGTCGGATGGGCGTCCATTTCGGGGCCTTCGAAGCCAAAAAGATTGAAATGGGGAAATGCTTTCCTGATGTCTTCTGCCTGTACTTTTAATACCTCCTGAAATCCCACGATATCGGGTTGCTGATTTTTGATTACCTGAATACAAGTATCTTTTCGCTGCGGCCAGCCTACCCCCTTAGCCTCATCTTCAGGCAAGGCAACCCGAATATTACAGGACAATACCCGGTGAAAACCATGGGAAGCATTTGTTCCGGCAGCTCTACTCAAAGGGAGTATTGTGGCAGAAACAGCACCCAGGCCCAACTGCTTTATAAATTTCCTTCTTGGTGCAGACATACTTTATAATATTAAATGCTAGTTTCCTGGGGAATACGCAGGTAAGCTCCTTTTTCCAGCAGCTCCTGCTGCAATGCTTTTACATCAATCGCATCCGGCTGAATTCCTTGTTTAATCGCCATTTTAGCCGCACGACCCGCTGCTTCTCCCATGGCCATACAAGGCGCCATCACTCTTATAGCAGACATGGCTTCATGGGTGGTAGAAATAGCCCGGCCCGCTACCAGCAAATTTTTGATATGCAGTGGCACCAACGACCGGTAAGGTATATCATAACAATCACCACACCATTCAAGTGTACAGCCACCGCCCACCGGGTGATGAATGTCCAATGGATAGCTGGCAACCGCAATCGCGTCCTCAAAATGGCGGCAGCTCATAATATCATCACGATCCATGGTATATTGCCCTTTGATGCGGCGCGTTTCGCGAATGCCCAGAAAGGGTGCTGTTTTCAGGAAGTAAGCATTTTCAAAGCCGGGCACATAATTCACCAGGTACCGCTGGATATCTTCAATTTGCTTGCGCCCCTCTATCTCACCCCAGGTAAGACTGGCAGGATCGGTACCGTTGACGCCATTTACACGGGTCATGTTTACCCATATTTCGCCTTTACGCAAACCGGTTATCAGAATGGTTCTTTCCGTAGGCAATGATAAGCCCTCCTCTTTTGCCTGGTTGATCAGGTTGCGCATGCCTACCAGTACAAACTGGTTGTTTTGACCGAAATATTCTGCCGGAATAAAATCTGTTAAATACGTACGAGGCTCTTCCGCAATACTCAGGCGTAGTTTTTCTGTATCAACACCACCCAGGCAGAACATTAATGTGGGCGGTTGAACGCCGCCTTGTTCATTACCAAATTCGCAGGGCACGCCGGATTTAAAAGCCACATCCGCGTCACCGCTGCAGTCTATAGTTACTTTAGAAAGCACTACTTCCCTTCCCGCTTTGCTTTCTATGATGACACCTTTCAATTCATCCCCTTCTTTTACAACTCCTGCACAAAAGGCATAAAACAATATATTCACGCCGGCTTCAACCAGCATTTGCAAGGCTACCGTTTTTACAGCTTCAGGTTCAACCAAAGTAAGGCTCATATGCAGTGGGCAGGGCCGGTGCTCACTGGAGGCTTCTATAGCTTTTAACCGGTCGATATATTTTTGAGGAAGGCCCTTAATGATCTGGTTACCTTTCTGTCCCAGGAATCCGAGGATCGGTAATCCAATCGTCATATTGCCACCTACAAAGCTGCGGCTCTCTATAAGCATTACATTAGCACCTTCTTCGGCAGCAGCCAGTGCCGCCATGATACCTGATGGTCCGCCACCGATAACCAATACATCCACTGATGCTCTAACCGGCAATTCCCTGGCGGGTTCAATAATATTATTTGTCATTATGATTGATTTTGTTTTGAAAGAAGTGAATTGTTTTTGGGCTGTTCTTTTCTGGTCATTGTCCATAATATCAAAATGGCGACGGGGTGTAATACTGCCATAGCTAAAAATATTTTACCGGCGCCAACCGTTCCCATCAGTGAGCCTACAAAACTGTTAAAGAGTACGGCTCCCAATGCACCAAAGCCTCCTGCGATTCCTAATACACTGGCCACATTTTTTACAGGAAAAGCTTCTGCTACCACCACACTTATGGTAAATAACCAGCTTAAACAGGCTACAGCTACAATACTGAATACGGCAAGCGTACTGGCTGCATTAGGCAGGTAAGGCGCCAGCGCGCAAAGGGGAGCAAAACAGGCAGTCACCGTCAGCATTAATTTACGGGCTCTTAAAGGGGGATATCCTTTTTTTACCAGCCGGTCCGACCAGGCGGAAGTGCCGATAGCTCCCAGGTCTGCCACCAGGAAAGGTATCCAGCCAAACATACCCACCTGTGCCAGTGACAGGCCGGATTGTTCCTGCAAATACCCGGGTAGCCAAAACAAACAGAAATACCATACAGGGTCGCTCACAAACCTGATCAGCAACACACCCCACAAGCTTCTGGTGGTCCAAAGCTGTTTCCAGGAAAAAGCTGCAACCGGTACCGGCTGATCAGACGGCGCAGTTTCATCCTGCACGGCTTCCTGCATAATATGTGCGGGAGGGTCCTGGTATACCAGCTTCCATAGCACTGCAATTACCAGCCCCACAGCTCCCAATACAATAAAAGCCGTTTGCCAACTGTATTGAATGGCCAGCCAGGCTACCAGTGGCGGCGCTATGATAGCTCCTATAGAGCTGCCCGCTACGCACAAGCTGTTAGCTGTGGCCCTCAATTTTCCCGGGAACCATATTGCCACTACCTTCAGCTGTGATGGGAAGTTAGTAGGTTCAGCTGCCCCGAGCAGTCCCCTGAAAAAAGCCAGTTGACCCACAGTGCGGGCAAAGCCGCCACCAATACAGGCAATGGACCAGGTTAATACCCCATAAAACATGACCACTTTCGCCCCGAAGCGATCGACCATCCAGCCTGTTACCGGGTACATTAACGCATAGCATATTGTAAATACATTAATGATAATAGCATACCCGCTATCGTCCAATTGAAATTCGTTTTTTAAAACGGGTTTCAGTATAGACACTACCTGCCGGTCTACATAATTAAATACGATCGCAATAAAGATCACTGCAATGATCCACCATCTCCTGTTTTCGGGGCGAAACAATTTCGTCATTCGTTTTTATTTAATTCACTATCGCCTATTGGCCATACACTATCAACCGCTTCCTAATACCCCGGGTTCTGCGTTAGCTTATTGCTGGCATCGATCTCCGATTTGGGCACTGGCCATAACTCATCTTTATTTACCCGGTATACTACCTCCTGCGTGGTAAAGTATTTAGCCGCTTCAGCATGATTATAAATAGGCGTATAATTATCATCGAAACCGGTTAATACAGCACTGGTCCATGCTTTGGCATCGCGGTTCAGGTATATCACTCCGTTCATCACCGTCTTTGCTATATCCCAGCGCCGCAGGTCGTACCAGCGCAGCCCGTCATTGGCCAGTTCTACTTTACGCTCATATCTCAGCGCCTTGCGTAACTGCGCCTGGGAAAGACCGTTGGGCAATGAGGGCATTTTTGCCCGGGTGCGTATGCGATTGATGGCGTTATATACTGTAGCGTCAATGTCATTGGACTCGATCTTGGCTTCTGCATAAATCAGCAAAAGCTCTGCCAGCCTGAAGATACCTACATCCAGGTCGGAAACACCGCTAACAGATGTGGAATTGAAATCAGCAAGATCCGTATGTTTACGCCAGAGATAGCCGCTAAAAGACCTGAACGCATTGGTAGCATCGGTATTGGCAACAGAAGAAGGCGTTGTAGCCTGCCCGTTGATCACCGGCCAGTAATTGGCTACAGTTTTAAAAGCGGTGTTGGGCTCAAACTGGTAGCCCATATACCTCGATCCCGGGCGAACACAATACATATCCAGCCGGGAATCGCGGTTCTCAAAAGGCTTTGCCGGGTTGTACAAAGGAGATTCTGTTATTGGCAAACCATCCGTTGCCTGGAAGGTATTGATAAAATCCTGTGTAGGTCCCCAGTAACAAACTCCTTTACCTAACCTAGATGCAATATAATATTGCTGGTTATGGGTATTGCCTACAATAGCTTTATTGTATTCTGCCACCCATATCCATTCTTTGCTGCTTAGATAACCCTCATGTCCGAAAATATTGGCCGTACTGGGTTCGCCGGTACTATGATCCTTACCTACCGTATTCACCGTTGTGTTAAACGGAGTCAGGTCATTTACACCTGCAGAAAGGTCCAGCGCTTTTTTACTGGCTTCTGCTGCCTGTGGGTATTTTTTAGCGTATAAAGCAATACGGGCTTTTAGCATATAAGCCGCAATGCGGGAGGCACGTACATTGCCATAAACAGATTGAGACACCGGTAACCGTTCAGCTATTTCCGTCAGCTCATCTAATAAAAACTGCTCAATAGTAGCTTTAGGCGTGCGCTCCACATTCGAGTTACCAAGACCTACAGCCTGTTTGATCAACGGAACGGCGCCATACAATTCTATTAGTTGCGAATAAGCATAAGCGCGAACAAAACGAAGTTCAGCATCTAACTGGTTGTAGGCAGCTTCGGCCATAGATGTTTTTAAACCCGGCAGCTTATCCAAAACCGCATGGCAACGTGCAATGGTGCGATAATGAAATTGCCAGGGTTTAATGGCCAGCGCGTTGTCGGTAGTTAATGCACTGGTAATAGGTGATGTGTAATTGTTACCGGGACGGGCGTAACCGATATCTGTTATATTATCCATTACATGCCAGATAGGTGTGCTGGAAGCGTCCAATTGGCTGATGGACTGATAGGCTGCCAACAATCCCATTTGTGCTTCTTTTTCAGAAGCCGGGAAAGTTTCAGTTGAGGGGCCATTGAGTGGGAAACGGTCGAGGTTGCAGGAGGTAAACGCCAGGCTACATACCAATGCATATCCCAGGAATTTATTTAATGTATTAAGATATTGCATGATTTAAAATTTAATGTCGATACCAAATGTGAATGTCTTAACCTGGGGATAGTAATTACCTTCTCCCAGCGATACGCCGTCGGAAACAGCAGCATTGTAATTGATCTCCGGATCGTACCCTTCGTAAAATTTAGTTTTAGTTAAAAGGTTCTGACCATTCACATAGATAAACACATTTTTCAGCTTCATATTTTTTACCAGCTGGTTGGGTAATTGGTAGCCCAGCTGGATATTCTTCAAACGCAGATAGGCTGCGCTTCTCATCCATAGGGTAGAATTTTGTGTATTGTTGGTAGAAGTGATGGATACTCTTGGTAACGCAGCATCCGTATTGTCAGGTTTCCAGTAATCCAGCTGCCAGGGTTTGATTGCGCTCGAATTAGCAGCGGGAATTACATAATGTGCGTTCAAATATCCATCGGCCTTGCCCACGCCTTGTATAAAGGCACTCAAAGAAATGCCCTTCCAGCCCAGGTCGAGGTTACCACCGTAGGTATAACGTGGAATCGTGCTTCCAATAATTACTTTGTCAAGATCTGTAATTTTACCGTCGGGAATGGCATTGCCGTTTTCATCAAAGGCACCGGCTATATCTTTATAACGCACATCGCCCGGCTTTAAAGTACCAAACTGCACCGGGCCTTTGTCAATCTCTTCCTGCGACTGGTAAAATCCTTCTGCTATATAGCCATAAATAGAATTGATGGCATAACCCTCCTGTTGGCGTAACAAGGCTCCCGAGGTTTGTCCCTTCATATCCGTGATCTTGTTTTTAACATCAGAAAGATTGAAACCGATCCCTAATTTAAGATCTCCAAACTGGTCGTCGTAACGGGTAGAGAACTCCCAACCCCTGTTAGATACTACCGCCGCATTCTGGTAAGGAGCCGCTAAACCTGTGAGTTGCGAAGTATTTAGCTTTAATAAAATGCCGTCTGTAACCTTATCGTACCATTCGTAAGTAAATGACCATTTATTAAATAAGGTTGCGTCTACCGCAACACCTTTCATAGTGGTCTCTTCCCAGCGCAGGTCGGGGTTCGACATATTCGTTTGAGAGATCATCTGGTAAATCTGGTTGCCCATGGATATGCTACCCAGGTTCAGGGTTTCAGAAAACGGATAATAAGAGGTTCCAATATTCTGGTTCCCCAGCTTACCCCAGGAGCCTCTTATTTTCAGCAGGCTCATTACCGGACGCAGTTCCTGCATGAAAGATTCCTTGCTCAATACCCATCCCGCAGAGAAAGAAGGAAAGGCAGCCCATCGATTGGCTTTAATAAAACGGGAAGTACCGTCATAACGCATATTGGCTTCAAAAAGGTATTTACCCTTAAAATCATAATTAAAACGGCCAAAAGTAGATACCAGCAGCCATTGGTCACGGGAGCCGTTATTGTCCTTAGTGGCATTGTCTGCCCCGGCGCCGATTACTTCATAATCGTCATATGTAAAATCGCGGCGATAAGCCATCAGGTATTTTTCATCGTAGGTTTCTCTTGAGGCGCCTGCCATGAGGTTCAGGTTGTGGTTCTGTATGCTCTTTTGCACATTGGCAAAAAACTGGTAAGTACCGTATAGATAACGATAAGACGTTTCGGTAAGATCGGTGAAGGTATTGGCTGCACCCGCTTCAGATCCGTCTTCAATATAAGTCATGACACTCTTGGTAAAATTGTGCACATTGGTTGTTACATAACGTGGGGCAACCATACCGGTGAAAGAAAGCCAGGATGCTGGCTTGTAGTTCAGGCTAAGGTTACCATAGAGGTCCAGGTTATTGGTACCGCGGTTACCACCTTCATCGATATAAGCTACCGGGTTGATCTTTACCCACCCGTCAGACCAGCGGTCTCCATACCGTATAGGAATATTGGTTGGCATGCGTCCCAGGTAATTCCAGATAGTGCCTTCACTGGCCACCTGGCGGCGGTTCTTATTGGTAACCGCAATATCGAACTTGATGTTGAATTTATCGCTTGGTGTGATATCCATATTATTACGGAATACATATCTTTTAAAGTCTGTATTCTTAATAATACCATTCTGGTCGGCGTAGCTTAAAGAAGGATTAACTCTAACGATACCGCTATTAGCCATTAAAGAAATAAAATGGTTATGGGTAAAGCCATTACCCTGTAAAATAGCATCCTGCCAATCGTAGTTCGAGGGATTTTCGGCATACTTCTTTTTAAATTCCTCTATGTCTTCATCGCTGTAAATTTTAATGCCGTTATCATTCATACTGGCATCGTTAAATACCTGCATATAGGTAAGGCCATCGGTTACTTTGGGAATGGCAGCGGGCCTTTGCTGACCTATATAGCCCCTGTATAATACCGACATTTTATCTTTGGCTCTTTTGGTGGTAACCAGGATCACACCGTTGGCGGCTCTTGATCCGTAAATAGCAGCAGAAGCCGCATCCTTCAATACAGATATCGATTCAATCAGGTTCGCGTCTATATCGTCTATATTACCGGCCACCCCGTCAATAATTACGAGGGGAGCGCTATTAGAGCCACCGAAAGAATTAATGCCTCTTATGCGGATCTGCCCGGCATCGCCGCCCGGCGAACCGGTTTGCTGCGTTACCGTAACACCCGGCGCCAAACCCTGCAAAGCAGCAGAAGTAGACAGGTTGGGTCGTCGCTCCAGCTGTTCGCTGCCAATCTGCGATACAGACCCTGTTACATTCACCTTTTTCTGGGTGCCGTATGCCACTACTACCACTTCTCCCAGGTTAGCAATATCCGGTTCCAGGCTGACATCTATTACAGACCGATCGCCCACCGCTATTTGCCGGGGCAAAAAGCCAATACCTGTAAATACTAGATTACCGGCAGCTATATTCAAGTTGATGGTGTAATGCCCCTGCGCATTGGTGGTGCCACCTATACCTGTGCTATCCACCGATACGGTAATGCCTGCCAAAGGTTGTCCTTTGTCGTCGGTTACCTTGCCGCTGATGGTACGTGTTTGCGCCCTCCCTGCCATAGGTATCATCAATAATAGCAACAACCCCGCAAGGAAGCCCGGCAGGCGGATTGCATTAAGAGATAAAACCTGTGACCTGGTAAAGCGATAATAGCAGTTGGTTGCAGCAGGCTGCAGCCTGCCTTTGGTGCAAGCCGCGCTTACAGGAGGCGGCCAATTTCTTTTCTGAAGCATGATCATTTGTGATGGCATTAGATTGTTTGATTAAATTTTATTTCAAATAATGTTTCAAAACTTTCAAAAAACAAAAAAATGAAACCTATTTAAACAAATTGTTACCGCTTTGTAAACAAATTATTAGGGTTGAAAGCGGCAAAACAGCGCAATCGTTCAAAAAACAGGGACTGGAAACCAACAAGTCTGTTTATTCCAATCCGGCAATCGAAATCAAATGTAATAATATTTAAGTTAATTAAACAAAATTAAATAAAATAAAAGTTTTTAAAAGTAGATACCGTCGGTTTTTAACCCTTGAATATTAATTTTAGGGAAAGTTTTTGGAAGCGTTTGAAATTATGAGTATTTCTGGCCACTTTTGTGCAAACGAAACGGCCTGCCGGCAACAGCCCGTTATCCAACCTTTGATCAGATTAAACCAAGCAAAATAAATGAAATCAATTACGGAGCGCCACCAGCTGATACTGCAGAAATTACAGGAAAACGGAAAACTGAGCATCCCGCAGTTAATTGAAGAAATGAATGTGAGCGGGGTAACCGTGCGCAAGGACCTGAAATTACTGGAGGACAAAAAGCTGCTATTCCGTACCCGTGGCGGCGCATCTATGCAAAACCCCTATGCTATTGAACGCCCCATCAACGAAAAAGAGTTTATTAAGTCGGATGAAAAAAAACGTATCGCCAAAACGGCGCTTAGCCTTATCGGCCCCAACGATTCTATTATGATCGGCTCCGGCACTACGGTATACGAACTGGCAAAGGCTCTTTACCCCGAGAAAAAGATTATTGTTATTACACCTGCGTTAAAAGTAGCGCTGGAACTATGTAACCGGCCGAATATAGAGGTATTGCAACTGGGAGGACTGGTACATCAGAGCTCCTCTTCTACCGCAGGGTCTTTTGCTGAAAAGATACTGGAAGAACTCTCCTGCGGCGTTTTGTTCCTGGGGGTAGATGGTATCGATCTCGATCATGGTCTTACTATTACCAATATTATGGAAGCCAGCCTGAACCAGAAAATGATCGCCCTGGCGCAGACCGTAGTAGTACTGGCCGACAGCAGCAAGTTCGACCGCCGTGGCCTGGGTAAGATCTGCAACCTCGAACAAATAGATTACATTATTACCGACAACCAGGTAAACCGCTCTACCGTATCGCAGATTGAAAAGATGGGTGTGAAAGTGATTATAGCGGAGTGAGAACCAGCTGTTGGAGCTTGCACCTTGCTTACTACTCTCAACACAGAGGCCAGTCTATCAAAATCAATATAATAACATTACCTCTTGAGCAAAAAAACATTCAAAATAATATAGGTTACTACACATAATAATTCACAATTGAACAGGAGACCAAAAGTTTTTAAGGGCGCCTTTAGCTAACAGTAAAACAACAGGAAGATAGATAAATCACTTTTTGGTGATATAAATATTTTATCCCTAATTTTGTGCCGCTGTTTATGAGAGAGACCGGCCGTTTCTCCTATTGCAGCAATCACCTTCTAAATCAATATCATGAAAAAGTATTTTCTATCGGCTATCGGCGGCCTGCTCGCTGCTACTCTCTCTTTTGCACAAACCAGTACCGCACGATTTGAAACGGAAACTGATGGAAGCACCAATTTCACAGATAATGGAGTTGTTTTCAATATTATTTCTCATACAGGAAGATTCAGTATTCAAACAACCTACCCCGGAACCGGGTGGAGCGGAACGGCCAATGATAATGTTTATATTGATAACTCCGGCACCACTAATGGAGTTGATAATACTTCACTAAACTCCTCTTTTAGCATTAAAACCACTTCCAATTTATTTAAGGTCAATCGCTTTTGGATTTATTTATCGGCCGCTAACTTTAACAATCAAAATGTAATTGGAACTCTTACTATAACCGGTAAACTTGGAACAGTAACCAGATTTACACAAACAAAAACCACTGGTTTTGTCACTTCAACGGCAACTAGTAATGGTTACACCCTTATTGACCTTACCAACCTAAATGGTCAAAATTATACGAATATTGTTATAAGTGAATTGCAGATCACATTGGGTGGCGCTTACGCCTACGCTGGCCTGGACGCTTTTACCTGGGTTAAGGATGCTGCCGTATTACCGGTGACTTTCGGATCAGTTAATGCTGCTATCAGAAACAATAGCCTTTCCGTAAACTGGACGACGGAGAAGGAAACCGCCAACGATCATTTTGAGATAGAAGCCTCAGTAAATGGCGAACAATTTACCAAACTGGGCACCGTAGCCTCCAAAGCGGCCCAGGGGGATAGCGATGTAGTACTTAGCTATGAGTTTACTTCAACTACCACTTTACCTATTGCAGCGATTTCGTTAGCAGGCCTGGCATTTTTACCTTTTGGGGGTATGCGTCGCAAAAAAATATGGCTGGCGGGCCTGGCAATATTAAGCATTGCAGCAATAGCTATTACAGGCTGCAGCAAACAGGGCGATGTGGTTGCCACACATCAAAACTATTATATACGCATTGCCCAAGTTGATAAGGACGGCACCAAAACCTACTCAAAAGTGGTGCAAGTGCAGCAGGAGCATTAATATTTATTATTCATCGGGTTTACGAACTGTCTCAAGATTATTTGAGGCAGTTTTTTTTCGTTTTGAAGAGATGAACCATATGTTGCCAGGTTAGCTGCCATATAAAATTACACCTCCACCTAACCACACGCCAATAAATATACTTATATTAACGTTGGTTGCCGGGTTCAGCAATCCATTCCGCATAACGGCTCGCACCTAAATAAACTGGTAGCTGTGGCACTAATGTGTCTTTTTTCAACGGGGCGCCTGAATATAACGCATGCGCATCCGCTGCCACCTCGAGCTTCCTGCCGGTGGCGTTTACATATCGGCTGATCCAGGCAGCCATATCAAACTTTTCAGGCCCTCCTATTTCGAGTATAGCATGAGCTGGCTGGGCTACTGCTGTCTTGGCCAGGAAGCGTACCACATCTTTACTCGCAACGGGTTGAATATGCGCGTCCGGCACTATTACTTTTCCTTCAGTGCTGCTCATTTGTACGATGCCACCGGCAAATTCAAAAAACTGGGTGGCATGAACAATGGTATAAGGTATGCCGGAAGCCCTGATCATATCTTCCTGCACTTGCTTGGCACGAAAGTAACCGCTGGCCTGCAGCTGGCTGGTACCCACTACGGACAAGGCGACGTGATGCTTCACACCTGCTTGTTTTTCTGCAGCCAGCAGGTTTTCATTTGAAGTCTTGAAAAAATTCATCACAGCTGCGGCTTCAAATGAAGGGGAATTAGACACATCGATTACCACATCTGCACCTGTTACTACTTCTTTTACTCCTTCGCCGGTAAGGGTATTAACACCCGAACTGGGTGATGCGGCAATAACATCGTGCTCCGTTTGCTGTAATTGATTGACTAACTGGCTACCAATAAGGCCGGTACCGCCGATAATTACTATTTTCATCTTTGTATATTTTAGAGTTAATTTGTATAGCACAAAGATGAATTGCTGCAATAACGAAAAACTTAAGCTGGTTTAAGAAATAAAAGCTGCCTTTAATTGCGTAAGTTCTTCCAGGCTTACCTGCATATAAGATGCGAAGATAGCATCTGGTATCCTGGCTATCATTTCAGGATATGTAGATTTAAAGTAGCGATAAAAAGCTTCTTTAGAAAGAGTAGCGTATGTTTTCTGTTTCAGTAAGGCCGCACCATAAGCACGTTCATGAATTTTATTAAAATATAGGGCAATAACCGGATACTGGTTTAGCAAGTCTTCATATTGCCGGCGGGTCATCACCACCAATTCTGAGTCTTCCATGGCAGCGATACTATACACCGCCGCCCCGCGGGAGGCAAATGTTTTGTAATCTGTAATCCACCAGTTTTCCAACGCAAAATGAACTACCTGTTCCGTATCCTCCTGTTCATAATATAGGTACAAACAACCTTTCGCAACAAAATAAATTGCGTCGCAGGTCTCGTTCTCCTTTAAAAGCACCTCCCCTTTTTTCACATTTTGTATTGTTGTATACGGTAAAACATCCTCGGCATTGATAAAGATGCCTGGAAGAAGCCGGCCCATATGGCGTATCAGCGGGTTCATCATTATTTCTTTTCTTTACGGTTTTTACGCAGCTCACTCAAATATTCAGGGGTAAACCCCAGGAAAGACGCCAACACCTTCTGAGGTATGCGTTGTAAAAAATCAGGGTACTTTGAAGCGAAGTTTTCATAAAATGCCTGCTTAGGCATTCGTGAAATTAATTGGATCCGTAACAATGACGCAGCATAAGAACGCTCATAAACCCTTCTGAAATATTGCTCCATCAACGGGTTCTTGTAAAGTAGCTGTTCATAATTCTTATAAGATATACGCAATACTTCCGTAGGCTCCAGGGCCTGGATGGAATAACCTGACGTTTTGCCTGCCCTGAAAGCATCCAGGTCTGTCATCCACCAGTTCTCCAATGCAAACTGCAGGGTTTGCTCAGCTCCGTTATCATCCGTAAAAAATAACCGCAGGCAACCACTCGCTACAAAAAAATAAGAAGAACAGCGTTTCCCTTCTTCCTGTAATATTTCTTTTTTTCGGAATGTATGGGCTTCAAAAAAGGATAGAATTGCAGATATATCTGTTACTGGTTGCCCGGTAATTTTGTTTATGTGTTGTATAAGCGGATGCATATAAAAAAGCCTGTATTCATTTCTTAATTAAGCCAGGCAAAGCTATTGATTAAAAATTTACGTTTCCGGTTTATATGACGATTTCAAACCTGTTTAAGCAGCAGAGTATTTATGGGCATCCATGTCGGAAACACCGGCATTTATGATTTTTTCATTTGCCCTTTCTTTCTCATTAATGAAAAATTTCATGTACGTTTGCCGTATATAATTTTCCGAAGATTGGCTATAAAACAAACATGCGCCTTCTAAAATTCAGAAATATACTGGCAGGAATCGTACCCGCTGTTCGGGCAAAAGCAGCACCTATCAGCGAGGTTACTAATGGTAACACTTTGCGATGGTTTCAAAATAACCCAGTAAACAGGCCTATATCGGATTCTTATATGTAATATAAAACGCCTCTGACACAACATGAGAAAAAGGATCCTGATCGCCGACGATAATCCCGGCATTCTTGATGTAGTAAGCATTATTCTGGAATCGGAAGGCTACGAAGTAAGGTCTACCGCCGATCCACAACACGTGTTACAAATAAAGGACGATCCTCCCGGTCTTATTTTGCTGGATATATGGATGGGAGGCACGGATGGACGCAATATATGCAAACAATTAAAGGCAGATCATGCCACCCGGCATATCCCCGTTATTTTAATGTCTGCTAATAGTGATATAAAAGCAATCGCCCAGGAATCCGGTGCGGATGGCTTTATCGCCAAACCTTTCGAAATAGACGAACTAATCAGCCGGATACACGCAACTTATGCGTTTAACTCCCGGAACTAATCAACGGTGATGAAGCAGTATTGTCGTTTCAATTACTTTATCTTGGGCAAGAGGGCGATCCTGATAGCTTCAGCCAGGTGATCAAGATCGAAAGGCTTGGCCAGAAAATGCTCTGCCCCCGCGGTGTTGGCAAGCTTGGAAATTTCACTGTTTGCGGAGAAGTAAATAACAGGTACATTCATTAAAGCACTATCACTCTTAATTTCCTGAGTAGCAACAATTCCGCCTTTAGGAGGGATCCAGTTATCCATAAATATAACCTGCGGCTTGCACAGCTTCAGTTTATTAATGATATCGTCGCAGCTGGTAAAAGTACTTACCGCCCACCCCTGCTCCTGTAACACATAATGGCAAATTGATAGAATATCCTCATCATCATCGAATATGGCTACAGTTTTATTCTGCTCGTTCATAAAATGTGAAGTTAGCAATTAATTGCTGATGAAATAGTAAAAGTACCAGGTTTACTTTTTTAACTGTTACTATAAGACTCTGTTTAATTTAATGTATTTTTAGATGTTATAAAAGCTCCTCTGTAGATACAGAGGAGCCAGCATTTCCCGGCTTACGCCGGTTTTTTTGTGTTAACCCTCTATTAACACAATACGAATATAAGTAATGCGTTCTAATATCAGATTATTTTTAATTAACTATATTCCTTTGAAAGACAATGTTGGGCAAGCTTTTGACAAATAAAACTGATGCAATAATTGCTATATCAACCAATAGTTGCTGCGGAATGTTACAGGGGTGAGTAAATGCTATATTGTGCTGTATAAATTACTGATTTAACGAAAGGCGTAAAAAATGCACCCGTGCTGCGAACCGGCTCCCTTGAGCTTAGCTACACATATCCTGTATATCAAATCAAAGTCAGCAATTTACGGCTTGTTTTCGGCTGGTGGCTTATAAAACCTTGGCATCCTGGAATAAGAACTATGCATACTGGTTAACACGCCTGCACATATACATTAGCTCGTCGATATCCTCCACGCCCTTTACCTTGATATCTGTAACAAATACGTTTACTACAACTCCTGCGCTCACATGTACCTTAACCATTCCATAAGTATATTCATCAAAGGTATCCGGGTTGATTTTTAACTCAATAAAACCATTGTTAAGGATATCAGTAAGTGTAGTCATTGAGTAAATTTTATGATTAGCCCGACTGTGTTCAGATCAATAAATGCAAAGGATATGCCAAATACTGAAAGGGTGCTTTCAATACCAATACATCGTCGGCAAACAGTTATTGCAGCAATACTCAAAACTGTAATTTTCAGGTATACTTTCGGAAATGAGATAAAAGAACTGTTGGAACCCTTACGCTCCCCTGCCGCAACTGAAATAAATTATCCAGGAAAAAAAATTACACAAAGCAACCATTTGTTTAATCTTGCTGTATATACAAATGTTGAAACATTAATTAAATCACACAAACACTTTTGAGAATAGCTCTGAGCACTGACCATAGCCTCAATGATCTTATATTGGGCTGCAAGCAAGATATGCCTGCTGCGCAGAAGCTATTGTATGAGCGGTTTTACGGCTTTGGATTATCAATATGCCTGCGTTATGCAAAGAACCAGGACGAAGCCCTGGAGATGCTTAACGATGGATTTGTAAAAGTTTTCAGAAGTATCAGTGGATTTATTGAACCTGGCATGCACGATGAGTTGTTGAAATTATTTATGAGTTGGTTTAAAAAAATAATGATCAATACAGGTATTAATTACTTCAAAACCTTCCATAAGGCTTCGGCCATTCATATAGCCGAAACGCTGGAAGATAAGGATGAGTATGTCAAACATAGCGACCCGGACCAGCTGGCGTACGACGAGCTGGTGAAACTGATTCAAAAACTAAGCCCCGCCTATCGGAACACGTTTTGCCTTTACGTAATAGATGGGTATAAACATGAAGAGATTGCCGGTATGATGGGTATTTCGGTAGGCGCTTCAAAATCGAACTTACTAAAAGCAAGAAAAAATTTACGTAAAATGTTAGAAATAGCCAATGCCCAAAAAGTATAAAAATATGACCGACGAAGAGCTTGACAAGCTTTTTAAGGATGCTGCGGAAAATTTCAAAAACAGCAATCCTCCGGAGGGGGCATGGGAGGCTTTTTATACAAGAAATAAGCAGCAATTAAAAGATAACGGAGAAGAGCCGGTGCAGGAGCTCAATAAAAGATTACCCCGCTTTTTTACGCTGGGTAAAGCTTACAGAACGGCAGCAGCCGTACTGATCCTGGTAGCAGCCTGCGCTATTGTTTGGTCAATCGTTTCTAAACAGAAAAAGAATGACGCCGGCGCTATTACTCAAAAGAGCCCGGGGTCATCTGCTGATACAGCCGGGTATGTAGCAATTGATATTCAAAGAGATACTGTTGGCGTAACCACCCGGCATTTGGTAAATGACAGCAACCCGTTTTTTCCCGGGGAAACCCTCTATGGAACTACGGGTAATAATTCCAGGAAAGAAACTGATCCGCCAATTATTGAAGAACGCAATATACATTCAGCAGTCGAGGGAAAAAGCTCATTGCAGGTAATACCTGTTGTACCCGAACAAAAGGAAAAGCTCATTGCAGGTAATACACTGCAGGAGGATCGGAAAAGAATAGACCTAGCTGCAGACTCAAAGGAAAACCCTAAAAGCAATTATACAACGAATAATTTTTTCGCGTCGGGCAAAGAGGCTCAAAAAAGAAGCAGTTCGGGCAGGTGGCAGCTCGGTATAGTTGGTGGCACCAATATCGCAATGGTAAAAGGAGATGTTTCAGCAACTCCGGGGCTCAATACCGGCATTCTGGTTCAACACAGGATTAATGATTCAAGAATATCACTGGAATCGGGTGTCATTTACGAAAACATGACCTACGCCGTGGAAAATGAATATTTTAATCCCGGAGGCAAGCCGGTTTCATCAAAGGTATCCAATATCTCGGGTACCTGCACCATGATTGATGTACCTGTGAATGTACGCTATGATATGGTGCACTCTAAAAAAAGAAAAGCTTTTGTAAGTACCGGAGTTTCGCCCACTGTAATGGTAAAGCAAAGTTATGTGTACGACTATACAGATGAAAACGGCACACGCCTGATTGACCGGGATGTTACAGGGCAGGGAAAGAATTTTTACGCCGTGGCCAACGTATCCGTTGGTTACGAACAAAAATGGAATAAAACTTCCGTACAGGTGGCCCCTTACCTTAAAATACCGATGGGTGAAATAGGCTATGGAAACCTTAGCCTGGGTGGCATTGGAACGCAGGTATCTATTAAAAGAGACTTATAAAACCAGGATCCTTTTAAACTAATCACAGAAAAGGTTTAAATAAAAAAATGATGCAGCTGCATCAACAGGATTTCTATTGCCCATATTTTTTAAACTAAAAACTATAAATGATGAAAACTACTAAACCGGTACACTTAAAAATTGCATTGCTGTCTCCTTTGTTTTTCATGCTCAGCTGCTCCGCTGATAAAGAAGATGTAGTTAAACCTAATCCTGATCCTCCGGCAACTGAAGTAAAATTTTCGACGCAGGTGTTACCGATCTTTCAAAACAGTTGTGCGGGATGCCATATAAATACCAATCCGCCTAACGGTATTTCATTAACGAATTATGCGCAGATATCAGCCAACGCTACAGCTGCCTATAACGCTATACAGGCAGACCGTATGCCTAAGGGCGGACCCGCATTATCAGCGGCTCAGAAAGCGCTTATTAAAACCTGGATCGACGAGGGCAAAAAAAACAACTAATCAACACCTGAATTATGAAATGGAAAAAAGTACTGGCCGCGCTATTGCTGGTCATGTTGCTGGGAGCTTCAGCGGCGGTCTATTTCTATTATAAAAAGCCCGCTGATATAAGACATTCGGCAGCCCATTATGAAACAACCGCTTCCGCATTATTGGCGGCGTTTACTGCAAACGAAGCAACAGCGAATGCCAAATATTTAGACAAAGTAGTTACAGTGGAGGGTGTCATCAGTACGATAAACTCTGATGGTAACAATCCAACCGTATTTCTTAAAACCGGTGACCCAATGGCCTCTGTTACCTGTAGCTTTTATGAAACAGAAAGTACAGCCCTGAAAAACCTAAAAACAGGCGCCACTATAAAGGTAAAGGGAGTTTGCACCGGGATGCTGATGGATGTAGTGCTCAATAAATGCAGTATCGTAGAATAATTTAAAACAGGATCATGAAAAAAATATTAACCTTATTCACAGTGATCGCACTCACTGCCTACCCGGCTTTTGCCCAAAAGTATTTTACCAAAAACGGCATCATCAGTTTTAGTGCCGGCACTTCGATGGAAGACATTGACGCAGTGAACAAATCTGCCACCAGTGTAATAGATGTAACATCCGGCAAAATAGAGTTTGCCGTTTTGATCAAGGGGTTTGAGTTTAAAAGAGACCTGATGCAGGAACATTTTAATGAAAACTACATGGAGAGCAGCAAATACCCCAAGGCCGTTTTTAAGGGGACTATTGTTGAATCTATTCCCTTTAGTAAACCAGGCACATATGCGGCCACGGTTAAAGGTGTTATGGAAATACATGGCGTCAGAAGAGAAACAACAGCTAAAGGAACTATTAAAGTCAGTGCCCAATCGATACAGGCGTTATCGCAATTCACACTTAATACCAGCGATTTCAAGATATCCATTCCCGGTGTGGTAAAGGATAAAATATCGCCACTGGTCAAAGTATCGGTGAATTGTAACTATAATCCATTAAACAAGTAGTTATGAAAGAGATAAAAAAAACATTATACAGAAAACGAACGGGGTATCTGGCTATCCTGCTTTTATTAGTGTTTGCGCAAAATGTAGCGGCGCAGGACGATCTTTTGGCATTGGTTGATTCAACAGATAGCAGACAGGAACCCGTTACCGGCGCCTTTAAGTCGAGCCGCGTGATCAATGGACATTCAATGGAATTTATTGGCCGCAATGTACTGGATGTACGCATTCTTCACCGTTTTGGAGTTATTAAGGACGGCATTGGAGAATTGTTTGGGTTGGACCAGGCGAGTATGAGGCTTGGCTTTGATTACGGTATCACTAAAAACCTTACCATAGGTATAGGACGAAGCACACTGGCCAAGGAGCTGGACGGTTTTGTTAAATACAGGCCGCTACAGCAGTCAAAAGGAAAAAGAAATATTCCTGTGTCTGTTGTATTGGTGGCCGGAAGCACCATTGCTACTGCCAGGTTCTCGCCGGACACAGAACATACGGCAACCAGGCATCGTATGGCCTACTATACCCAGGTGATTATTGGGCGTAAGTTCAACGACCTGTTCAGCCTGCAGCTCTCCCCCACTTATGTACACAGAAACGCGGTGCCGGCTGCTACCGATTTTAATGATACTTACGCCATTGGCATCGGTTCGCGGCTGAAACTTTCCAGGAGAGTGGCATTCGTAGCAGATTATCACTATGTTGTTTCGGGACTTGATAAAGATGTTTATAAAAATCCGCTTTCCCTCGGTTTCGATATAGAAACCGGCGGTCATGTATTCCAGTTACATTTCTCGAACGCTACGGGTATGAATGAAAAAGCCTTTATCACCAATACTACCAATAGTTGGGGACGGGGAGAAATAAGATTTGGATTCAATCTTTCACGTGTTTTTACCATTGGCAAAAAGAAAATAGCAACCGAAAACCACCTGTAAATTTTGATCGGCATATTCTTCACTTTAAAAATAATACTATGTACATACAAACCACTTCCCTGCCGGTAGCATACCTACAACTCTATTACAGACAAATTATACTGCTACTTTTGGCCGGTACATTATTCAGTTGTCATCATAAGGATGATTATACGCCACCCAAAACCTATACGGTTCAGCTGCAAACCCACGAAAAATTGGGTAATTATTTAACCGACAAAGACGGCAGAACCCTTTACTATTTTGCCAGTGATTCTGCTACTGTTAACACCTGCGCAGGAGGCTGCGCCCTTCTCTGGCCGGTCTTTAATGCACAGGATATATCAGAGGCCAATATCGGAGCAGGCTTAAGCTTCTCCGATTTTGGCCAGATCACCACTTCCACCGGAGCCAGGCAAACTACCTATAAGGGCAGACCTCTTTACTATTACGCACCGGTTTCAGCAGGCGTTAATACGCCGGAGCCTGCGGGATCTACCGGCGGAGAAGCATTTGGCGGTGTATGGTTTGTAGCTAAACCTGACTATACTATTATGCTGACGCGGGCACAACTGGTGGGGAAAGACAACAAAAAATATACTTTTGATACCACAGGAACACCAACTCCCATCTACACTGAAAATACCGGTAAATCCGTATATTTTACCGATACCAAAGGTGTTACCCTGTATATTTTTAAGCCCGATAAACAAAATAAAAATACTTATACCAGCGCCACAGACCTAACAAAAAATGCAGTATGGCCTATTTATGAAATGGATAAGATTGTGGTACCTTCTGTGTTGGATAAGTCTTTATTCTCGGTTATTGATGTTTTTGGTAAAAAACAGCTTACATATAAAGGATGGCCCTTGTATTACTTTGGTGAAGATGGCATGGTGATGGGAGCCAGCAAAGGAGTGTCCGTTCCTGCTCCCGGCATCTGGCCCGTGGCCACCCGCGGACTAAACCCTGCACCAGCTCCTTAAAACATCCAGATGCAACAGGAATATACTGTTCAATGTTTTGTCGAATTGTGCCAAAATAATTCAGCGGTGACGGTATAGCAGCCATTTCCGGCATAACGAATATAGCATAAGGCCAGCAGCCTCTTTTAAACAGGCGTCTGGCCTTATTTTTATACCTGCCATTGTATATATTTGGATCAACGAATTATGCGCCGGTTCTATTTCTTTTCTGTTCTTTTACTAACGCTTGCAGCCCTGCCCTGCTATGGACAGTACTATTTTAAACACTACCAGGTAGACGACGGATTGGCTCATAATGCAGTAATTGCTATCCTGCAGGATAGCAAGGGCCTGATATGGATGGGTACGCGGGGAGGTGGACTGAACCGCTTTGACGGCTATACCTTCAAAACCTTCTATAATAAAAACAGTAAACTCGGCAATGTAGGTAATAACATTATTACCGCAATTGTTGAAGACAGCAAAGGAATGTTATGGATAGGTACGGGTAAAGGTATATTTAAATATGATCCGTACCAGGAGGTTTTCAGCGAGCTTGAAATAGCGCCGCAAACATATATCAGCCACCTGGTCATAGATAATAAAGATAATCTCTGGTTTCTGGCAGGCTATCGTCTTCATCATTTTAACAGCCTGCTGCATAAAGTTGACGACCTGAAAATACAGGCCTCCTGTATCGCTATAGACCCGAAGATGAATCTTTGGGTGGGTAATGATGATGGTACTATAGGCGTCTATCATCCCCCGCAGAAAGCGATTAATTATATACGCGTGGTAGACCTGGCGGTGCCGCCTGATCAGCGTTCCGTTAGTAAAATATATGCTACTAACCCCGAACAACTTATGATCGGTTGCTTTAAACAGGGATTAAAAACATATAATCGCCAAACGGGCCTTGTAAAATCGCTGCATCTTAACCAAAATGAACATACGTCAATATATGTAAGAGATATTATTAAAGGCGCCGACGATCAATGCTGGATAGCTACCGAATCGGGCATTTACATTTATGATATGCGCTCAGATAAAGTAGAGCATCTGAGGAAAAGAGCCGGCGACCCCTACTCTATTGCCGATAATGCCGTTTATACTTTTTGCAAGGATAATCAGGATGGAATGTGGGTAGGCACTTATTTTGGCGGACTTAACTATTATTCAACCGAAAATGCTAAGTTCAAGAAATACTATCCGTTGCCGGGTACCAATTCCATTTCGGGTGATGCGGTAAGAGAAATTGTTCCGGACGCGTATGGTAACCTTTGGATAGGTACAGAAGATGCAGGTATTAATAAGTTCAACCCTGCAACCGGGCAATTTGTTAACTATACCGCCACGGGCAAACCAGGGGATATATCCTACCCCAATATTCATGGCTTACTGGCTTTCGGTAATCAGCTGTTTTTAGGCATGTTCTTTCATGGCATGGAAGTCATGGATATTCGTACCGGGAAAATAACAGATAAGTTCAGGCTGGTTGGCGACAACGATTCCATGGCAAGCGATTTTGTATCCAGCATCTACCTTACGAGGGATAGCACTTTACTGGTGGGCACCGCTTATCATGGACATAGTTTACTGGTGTATGATAGATTACACCGGTCTTTTAAACGGGTACAACAAATTCCATTCAACTCCTATGCGTTCGATATTTATGAAGATAGCGAGGGATATATATGGACGGGCAGCGTTTCGCAGGGAGCTTTCTTTTACAACCCTAAAACAGGCGACCATGGTAACATTCGTTTTGGCAACAAGGTAAAAAACAAAATAGTTGATGAATTTGCTGTGTATAATATTTTGGAAGATAGCGACCACACGCTATGGTTTGCCACCAACGGGGGCGGTTTGATCCGGTTAAATAAGGACCGCAGAACCTTTAAACGATTTACCACCAGTGATGGCTTGCCCAGTAATGTTGTATTCAGTATATTAGAAGATAATTCCAGGCGCCTGTGGATAAGCTCACTGAAAGGCCTGGTATGCCTGAACAAAACTACCGGGCAGGTGCATATTTACACGCGTTCTAATGGTCTTATTACCGACCAGTTTAACTATAGCTCAGCTTATAAAGATACCAATGGCACCATGTATTTTGGCTCCGTTAAGGGGATGATTTCTTTTAACCCGTCTGAGCTGGGCCAGAAGCATATGAGTCCACCCCTCTACATTACCGGCTTCCGTGTCAATAATAAAGAGCTGGCTCCGAACGACTCTACTAATTGTCTCACCCGTTCCATTTTATACACAGATACCATTACGCTGGCCTATAATCAAAATAATTTCAGTATAGAATTTGCTGCATTAAATTATGCATCGCCCGATGTTACGAGGTATAAATTCCGCATGGAAGGCCTGGATAATTCGTGGACCTACCTGAACACTAATCGCGATGCCTATTTTACAGACCTGGCTCCGGGTAGTTATGCATTTGTAGTGCAGGCTGAGAGCAATACAGGTACCTGGACGGGTAAAGAGCGGCGGATATTCATTCAGATCCTTCCTCCATTCTGGAAAAGTAACATAGCTTATACCCTTTATGCATTAATGTTAGTGGCCGTTTTATATTTCTCCATCCGCTATTACCACAATTATTTAGAGCGTAAGAACCATAATAAGCTGATGCTTTTTGAGCAGGTGAAAGAGAAGGAAATTTACCAGGCCAAGATAGAATTTTTCACCAATATAGCACATGAGATACAAACACCGCTCACATTGATTATGGGTCCGATTAAATGGGTCGTAAAACAAGCAGACAACCTACCTTCTATAAAGAAAAGTTTGGTGCTGGCGGAAAGGAATGCACACAGGTTAGCGGAATTAACCAGCCAGTTACTTGATTTCAGAAAAGCGGAAGCCGACCAGTTTGGGTTAAGTTTTGTAAAGGCAGACATTACAGCCTTATTGCAAGAGCAGGTGAATAATTTTAAGCAGGAAGCTATAAAAAATGGTATAGGGCTCAGCACCGAATTCCCGCAGGAACCGGTTATCGCCTTTGTGGATATTGAAGCCCTGGTTAAAATATTTACAAACTTATTGTCGAATGCAATTAAATACGCAACAACCAACGCCCGGGTTGTGGTGCTGCCATTTAACCTAACTGATGAGTATTTTGTTATCCATTTTATTAACGACGGGAAAGCGATAACCGAAGAGTTCAAAGACCGGATATTTGAACCTTTTTTCAGGATGCGTGGTAACGAAAAACCAGGGACGGGAATTGGTTTATCGCTGGCAAAATCACTGGCAGATTTACATAGCGGCGGCATCAGTTTGAAATCGGGCGACGCTGATGCTATTACATTCGAACTGAAATTGCCGGTGCGACAGAAAATTGAATTTAAACTAAGCAGTTGGAAAAAGAATATATAACATGACAGAAAGCATACTTATTATAGATGACAATGAAGATATCCTGGAATTCCTGTCGCAGGTATTGGGCGATTCCTATACACTGCATCTGGCCCTGAATGGTGAAATAGCGCAGCATATTCTTGATAATGAAACAGTGCACCTGATTGTTTCAGATATTATGATGCCTGGCATTGACGGGTTTGAACTTTGCAGGCTCATTAAATCGAAAGTAGAGTATTGCCACATACCTATCATATTACTAACGGCCAAGAATACCCATAAGGCCCATATTGAAGGCTTGGAAGTTGGTGCAGACGCATATATACAAAAACCGTTTTCGCCAGAATTGCTGCAGGTACAGATTGCTAACCTTTTAAAGAACCGGTTGAAAATAAAAGAGCATTTTGCCAGCTCTCCTTTCGAAGATGTGCGGGTTATGGCGCATTCGAAAACGGATGAAGCCTTCTTAAAAAAACTGGATGATTACATCCGTACCAATATTAAAGATCCAAATATTGATATTGATAACCTGGCGGAGCATATGTTTATGAGCCGTACCACGTTTTACAGGAAAATAAAGTCGCTGTCATCACTTTCCCCGAAAGAATTAATTGATATTACCCGGCTGAAAACCGCGGCAGGCCTGATTGCTCAAAATGAGTTTTCGCTATTCCAGATATCGAAGATGGTCGGGTACAGTTCTCAAAGTCTTTTTAGCAGGAACTTCCAGAAGTATTTTAAAGTATCTCCTATAGAATACCTGAATTCGCTGCCGCGGGAGTCGTAAGCAACCGCCGGGAGCCAGGCTGCTGAAAAGAAAAAGAAGCCTCCGCTAAGCCAAAAAGCCTGTTCAAACATTTGTTTTTTTGTTCCAAACAGGACAGGATTTTTAATCATAAAATGCTACACATCAATAAATTACATACACACTCATTAGCACACCATTAATCATTTATCTATTTGCTCCTGTGTTTTTATTAATTTCATTGCAAATTGTTTGCATGCCATAATATAAAATGCAGCGCAATTGCCATGTTATTGATCCATCAAAACATTTAATAGTTCAATGAAAAAATCACGTCGCAATTTTATCAGGCAGGCTACTGTGGCCGGCGCCGGTATCCTCGTTTCCAACAGCGTGCTCAGCGCTAAAAGCTATAACAGAATACTTGGTTCTAATGACCGGGTACGCGTAGGCGTAGTTGGCTTTTCTGACCGTCATCGTTCATCTCACATGCCCTGTTTCATGAACCATTACAAAGAGCTCAATTTTGAAGTAGTGGGTGTTTCTGATATATGGAAATTACGACGCGAGCAGGGCGCCGCCATGTGGAAACAGAAAATGGGTAACGATGTAAAAGCTTATCGTAACAATGAAGAGATGTACGGAAGCAAATTGGTTGATGCTGTATTTATTGGCACTGCCGATTTTCAGCATGCGCTTCATACAATAGAAGCCGTAAAGGCTGGCTGCGATGCTTATGTTGAAAAGCCTTTTGCTGAAACGATGGAGGATAATAAGGCTGCGCTTAAGGCTGTAAAAGAAACCGGAAAGATCGTTCAGATAGGGTCGCAGCGCCGTAGTGGCACTAATTATCATGCTGCCAACGACTTTATAAAATCGGGGCAGTTCGGCCCCATTACCATGGTTGAATTAACCTGGAATGTGAACCAGCCGGGACGCTGGCGCCGCCCGGATCTATTAAAACAGCTCAAGGAAGAGGATACTGACTGGAAGCGTTTTTTAATGAACCGGCCTTTTGAGAAATTCGACCCTCGTATTTACCTGGAATATCGTTTATTCTGGCCCTACTCGTCGGGCCTCCCCGGTCAATGGATGAGCCACCAGATTGATACAGTGCATTGGTTTACGGGGTTAAAACATCCACGGAGTGTGGTTGCCAACGGAGGCATTTACCAATGGAAGGATGGCCGCCGGAACTGGGATACACTACTGGCAGCATTTGACTATGGCCCGCAGGATGATCTTTCCAGCGGCTTCCAGGTAACCTTTGGCTCAAGAATGCATAATGGAGACGAGCGTCCGGCAGAGATCTATTATTCTAATGGCGGCGAGCTCAATCTCATCACCAATAAAATATCTCCCCAGGGCGGCCTTACAGAAAAAATGGCTGCAGCTATGGGTATGAAGGCTAATCTCCTGCCTAATATAAGTCTGCCTAATAATGAGCAGGTGGTAGCATCAGCTAATACAGGTGGCGATATTCTTACCTCGAATCATGTGCGCAACTGGATGGAATGTGTGCGTAGCCGTAAGCAGCCTAATGCCCCGGTAGAAGCAGGATACAGCCATAGCATTGCGAATATAATGACTACAGCGGCAGCTCATACGGGCTTCAAAGCTACTTTTGACGAAAAGACACAGGAAGTAATGGTTAACGGTAAAGTATTTAAATATTAACGCAAACTATTCCCTTTTTAATGCCTAAAACAATTTATACATAACAGGATCATATATAATGAAAATCAAAAAATTTTACACAACATCCGCTTTAGCCATTTTGTTATTAAGCTCGGGCAATTTTATTAATGCCCAGGTAAATACCTTAACACCGGAGGAAAAGAAAGCTGGCTGGAAATTATTATTCGATGGAAAAACCAATAATGGCTGGAGAAGCGCAAAGGGCAATACCTTTCCTACCGCTGCTAACGGATGGGTGATTAAAGACGGGCTACTCACCATTCAATCTTCTGACGGGGCCGAGTCTCAAAATGCCGGAGATATTGTAACAACCAATCAGTATGGCGCTTTTGAACTAAGTTTTGATTTCAAGCTCACCCGCGGAGCCAACAGCGGTGTAAAGTATTTTGTTACTTTAAAGGAGCAGACAGGTTTATCAGCTATCGGCCTGGAATACCAGATACTCGACGATGATGTACACCCGGATGCCAAGCTGGGGCGTAATGGCAACCGCACGCTGGCTTCGCTTTACGATTTAAAAACGTCGTCAAAAGCAGGTGCCACCCACCCCATAGGCGAATGGAATACCGGCAAAGTAATTGTTTATCCCAATAACCATGTAGAACATTGGCTAAACGGTGTAAAAGTGCTGGAGTATGAGCGAAAATCACCCGAATTTAAAGAGCTGGTTAAAATCAGTAAATACAAAGTATGGAAAAACTTTGGCGAAGCTGATAAGGGGCACATACTATTGCAGGATCACGGTAACGAGGTAAGCTATCGCAATATAAAGATCAGGGAACTGAAATAAATTGCAGGAGAGCAACAATATTATTGTTGCTCTTTTTTATTGAGCCTATTGATAAATGGCGCCATCTCTGCGGGTTTCAAAACAGCATCTGCTTCAAGGTTTAAAAGTGTTTGTTGGGGCATATAACCAAACTCTGCCGACAAGGGATCCTGTACCAATACTGTTCCTCCATAACGGGCGATAGCCAACAGCCCTTCCATCCCGTCGGCATTGGCACCCGATAAAAGCAGGGCGGTTGTATGCTGCCGGAACAAAACAGCTGCAGACTGAAAACTGACATCGATGGAAGGCCGTGAATAATTCACCTTCTCCGAGCTGTCAAGTGCGGCCATCAATTTATTTTCCAGTAACAAATGATAATCGGCCGGAGCCAGGTAAATACAGCCGTTCCTCAGTAATGTTTTATCTTCAACTTCTGCTACCGGTAAACTGCTGTGTGCCTTAAGTAAATCGCTGAGGTTGCTTTCGGGATGTGCTTTCCGGTGCAATACAACAATAACGGGAAAAGAAAGATCTTTACGCAAATTGGGTATGATCTTTAACAGCACGCTGATACTGCCTGCTGAACCGCCGATCATTAATATTTCCGTTGAGGTCTTATTCACCATGCAGCTGTATAGGTAATCAACTTGTTTTCTTCCATATTTTTTCTCCGGGCCATTGTTTATACCTGGGCTCTATAACAGAATGCCGAAGTGTTTCCTTAGATCCCAGGGCGAGGTATCCTAAAGATTGCAAACTGTCGTCAAAAAGCTTCAGTACTTTTCCCTGCAGATCTTTGTCGAAGTAAATCAGCACATTGCGGCATAAAATAAGCTGAAACTCGTTAAAAGACGAGTCTGATACCAGGTTATGGGTAGAGAAGATCATCTTTTCACTCAACCCTTCATCAAACTTAACCACATCATAACGGGAAATATAGTAGGAGGAAAAATCCCTGGTACCGCCCGACAGCATGTAGTTTTCCGAGTATTGTTTGATAGGTCCTGCCTGGAAAATACCGCGGGATGCTTTTTCTATCACACCCGGGTTAATGTCGGTAGCATAGATCAGGGATTTGTGATAGAACCCCGCTTCTTTTAAAAGTATAGCTATAGAGTAGGCTTCCTCACCGGTTGAACAACCTGCTATCCATACACGTATAAACGGGTGAGTGCCCAACGTAGGCAATATATGCTCTCTTAAGGTTTTATAAAACCCGGGATCGCGAAACATTTCCGTTACATTCACTGTAACCTCTTCTATAAAACGTGCCAGGTAGGTGGGATCCTTGGTAATTCTATAGCGTAATTCAGCAAAACTGGTGAACTTATCCAGCATGCAAATGCGGTTGAGGCGCCGCCGCAGGGAAGAACGGGTATATTGCGTAAAGTCATAATCATACAGGTCTGCAATATCCCTGAGCAGCATTTCCATTTCATCGTCCTTTATTATATCCGGTTCTATCATCTATAACCATTTTTGAATCATGTCCAATAATTGATCCACATTGATAGGTTTCGAGATATATCCGTTGGCTCCGGCTTCCAGGCATTTTTCCCGATCGCCGCTCATGGCATTGGCGGTAACAGCGATAATGGGTACATCAGGATATTCTGACGAGGAACGGATGATACTGATCGTTTCATACCCATCCATTTCTGCCATCATCATATCCATTAATACCAGCCCGATATCCTTATTGGAACGAAGTACCTGCAAGCCCTCCGCAGCTGTTGAGCAGGACAGGTACCTGTATTTTCTTGCCTTCAACGTCAGTTCCAGGGCAAAAATATTGCGGCTGTCGTCGTCAACTATGAGAATGATCTTTTCTTTACTGTGCATTGACTCGTCTTTAGTTTTCATAAAGCCAAACCCGTAATAACGATAATAACTGGTCTTTATCTACCGGTTTCGAAATATAATCCGATGCGCCTGCCCTTATACACCGCTCCCGGTCTCCGGTCATGGCCTTAGCTGTAACGGCAATAATAGGAAGCCTGGCATATGCTGGTTTATTCCGAATGCGTTGTATCGTTTCGTACCCATCCATTTCCGGCATCATCATATCCATGAGGATGATCGATGTTTCGGGATGCGCCTCCAACTGCATTAAAGCTTCCTTCCCGTCAATGGTAGAAATTACTTTCATTTGGTATTGCTCCAATGTCTTCGTCAGCGAGAAAATATTCCGCACATCATCGTCAGCTATCAGAACAGTTTTATCTTTCAACACTTCATTGAGTGACCCCAGCTTATTTATCTTGCGTTTTTCTGAAGACGGGTTATGCTCTTCTACCAGATGCAGGAATAATCCCACCTCGTCGAGTATACGCTGGAAAGAATGGGCTGTTTTAATGACAATGGAATCTGCATACTGCTTTATTTTCAGCTCTTCAGCATGAGAAAGATTTTTTCCTGTGAAAATGATAATAGGCAGGTCTTCCAGCCCTTGCTTCTGCTTTATGGCCTCTAAAGTTTCATATCCCGTTTTGTCGGGTATGCCCATGTCCAGTATCACGCAGTTAACTTTATCCGACATCAGCGCTGAAATACTGTCTTCAACATTATCCTTTATTTCTGAAACAATATTAAAGTTGCTTAGGAAATAGGAAAGTGCCGTAGCATGCTTGGGGTTTTCCTCAACAATAAGCACTTTTTTGGGGTGCCCCGTAAGGGCATCTTCTATTTTTTTGAAAATCTGGCTGATCTGTTCAAGTGCAATAGGTTTATTAATAAAGTCAATAGCCCCTTTTAACAGGCTTTCTTTTTTTACCTCTAAAGACGACATGATATGCACCGGTATATGGCGTGTTCTGGGATTGGTTTTAATCTCATCCATTACCTGCCAGCCATCTTTTACCGGCAGTTGTATATCCAGTAAAATAGCGGCCGGCTTATATTGCAGCGCAGCCGGCGCAGCCATATCGCCTCTTACAATAATAACACCCTTATAGCCCCGCTGGTGGGTAAATTTCAGTAAAGCTTTTGCAAAATTGGTATCGTCCTCTACAATTAAAATAACTTTATCTGTTGGCTTAATCTCATTTCTGTCGTCCGACACATCCTCGGGTATGTCGGCAACCACCAGGCTGCTGGTGCTGACCAGGGCGGGCTCTTCTTCCAGAATAGGAGCATCGGGGGCGCCTCCTAAATTTTCGGTTGGCGGCTTGGCGGGCGCTGTGCTCTTAGATCTTGGTATGATAAAGCTAAATGTGCTTCCTTCACCTAGTGTACTACTTACAGTAATTTCTCCGCCCAGCAACCTGGCTAGTTCCCGGCTAATGGAAAGGCCGAGTCCCGTGCCGCCAAATTTACGGCGGGTAGAGCCGTCGGCCTGCTGGAACGCTTCAAAAATGATCTTCTGATTCTCTGCACTGATTCCGATACCGGTATCTTTTACTAAAAACTGTACATAGTCTGCATTGTGTTGTACAGGCTCAATTATTAAAGTTACCGAGCCTTGTGTGGTAAATTTAAGCGCGTTAGAGAGCAAATTACGAAGTACCTGTTCTAAACGCAACTTATCTGTAATGATGTCTTTGCCAGCTTCATCGGGATGCAGGTCAATGGAGAACCGGAGCTTCTTTTCTTTGGCCAGAGGTGCGAACATATTCAACAGATCGTTTTGAAGGACCGTTAAATGAACAGAGCTTAATTCCAACTCCATTTTACCTGCCTCTATCTTCGACAAATCAAGTATTTCATCTATTAAACTCAACAAGCTGGAACCCGAGCTTTGTATAACCCTGGCAGACTCAATCTGATCTTCGTTCAGGTTGTCGTCACTATTCTCTACCATTAACCTCGACAATAAAAGAATGGAGTTAAGCGGCGTACGCAGCTCATGAGACATGTTGGCAAGAAATTCGGATTTATACCTCGTGCTTAGCGCCAGCTCTTCTGCTTTTTTCTGAACTTCCAAATTCCTGCTGGCGATCAATTCGTTCTTCTCTTCCAGCAACCGGGAGCGTTCTTCCAATTCCTGGTTCGATTGCAGTAGTTCTTCCTGTTGTACCCGCAATTCTTCTTCAGAAGCCTGAAGCTTTTGTGTTTGCGCTTCCAGCTCTGTATTCAGGTTTTCCAGTTCTGAATGCTGGGTTTGCAATTCTTCCGACTGGGCCTGCGTTTCTTCTAACAGAACCTGTACCTGTTTCCTGGCTTTAGCCGCGAGTATTTCCATAGTAATGATCCGGGCTGCCTCCTGGTAAAAGTCCAGGTCCGCTTCTCCAAAAGGATGAGCAGCACCTAATTCAATTACACCAAAGCATTGGCCTTTGGCCAGCAGCGGTAACCAGATCAGGTTTTGTACTTTAATGCTCCCCACCGAAGTAGTGGCTATAAAATCGGTTTCCGACAGGTTGGTTAACCGGCGCACCGTCTTGTCATTAAACACCTGCCCTACAATACCTTCGCCCGGCGCATACTGTTGTTTCATATAAGGTTCCAAACCATAGGCGCCCTGCAGGTGCAGGCTGCCCGTATCCAGGAGATAAACAGCACCATTCAAACAATCACCATATTGAACCAGGTGCGTCAGCGTGTCTTTGGCAACAACCTGCTCACTTTTATTACCTACGATCACCTCATTCAGGGTTACGAGCCCTGCCTGCTTCCATTCATTGGTATTAATCTCGTTAAACGATTTTTCAAGAGCAGCGGCCATGGCATTCAACGACGCGCCAATGCTACCCAGGTCGTCCTGCTCTTCATCATTTACTCTTACTGTATAATCGCCAACCGATATCTTCTGGGCTAAATGCTGTATTATCGCCAGTCGTTTGGAAATGTCTTCGTCCTTCTGTTTAAGCGCCTGCTGCATGCGTTCCCGCTTCTTAAACTCTTCGCGTATCTGAAGGTAGAAGTATAAGGTAATAAAGATAGATATTAACGCAGCAGCAACGATAAATATCGAAGTGGTATTGGAGCTGCGATGCATTTTCTCACTTCTCACCTGCAGCAGCGCCGACTCTATATCGGTAAACCTGCCAATCAGTATTCTGCTGGCGTCCATAATCCGCTTTCCCTGCACCAATTGATCAACCCTTATAGCCGTACCCGAATTTTTAAGCGCTATCAGGTTTTCTGACAAATGCAGGCTACTATCTACCAGTACCTGTACGCTATCTATGCGGCGCATCTGCTGCTCATTGTCCTGCACCAGGTCCCGCGCGTATTCTATAGATCGCGGAAGGGACTTCACACTTTGGTAATAAGGATCTAAAAAGCTGTAAGTACCCGTAAGCAGGAAGCCTCTAAGCCCTGTTTCGGCGTTTTGCAGGTTCATCAAAACCTGATTTGCCGATCTTATCGTACGCTGGGTATGAATAACCTGGCTCCGGTTGCTAATCTGCTCCCTGATACTGATATAAGAAGCTGAAGAGCTCAGCAATAAAATGAGCAACGAAATACCGAATCCAATCTGTAGTTTACGGATCAATTTTTTGGACATATTTTTAGCTGGTTGGCAGTGTAAAATAAAATGTGGTACCCTCTCCTAAGGTTGACTCAACGCCATAGGTACCCTGGTGCTGCTTAATAATTTCGGCACATATATACAAACCTATACCCAGTCCCTGGAATTGTACTGAAGACTCTTCAACCCTGTAGAATTTGGTAAAAACATTTTTCTTCTTATGATCAGGGATACCGATGCCAAAATCCTGCACACCTATATAAATGTGGTCTTTTTCAACGGCTGTATGCAAAATAACTTTTTCTGCACCAGGCGAATATTTAATGGCATTGGTAAAAAAGTTGATCAATATCTGTTCGATCCGAAAAGCATCACCATTAATGCTCTCTGTGATGAGCGGGCCTTTTCTTTCTATTTTTAACGCAGGTTGGGCGCTCGTGTACTGGATCGTTTCTATAACACCCGTCAGCAGCTTTTCCATATCGAACGGGCTCTTATTGATTTTTAGTTTTCCATTTTCAATTTTTGAAACGTCGAGCAAATCATTAATAAGACCGTCGAGTTTGGAAACCTGGTCGTGGGCACGGTGTATATAAGTGGCTACTTTGCTTCCCGGCTGCTTATCTTCCATGCGTTCTATTAACTGGATATAAGCTTTAATGCTGGTTAAGGGTGTTTTAAGTTCGTGGCTGGCAATGCTAAGAAACTCATCTTTTTTTCGTTCTTCCTGTTTCTGATCGTCAATATCGGTAAAAGTGCCTACCCAGCTTTTTATCCCTCCTTCGCTTTTTACAGGAATAATCCGCAGTAAGTGAAAACGGAACAGGCCGGATCTGAGCTGGCGGATGCGCACCTCTACCTCGTGTGGCTGCATCCGTTCCATACAGGTATTCCATACCTGATCCATCCCGGTGTCTTCGGGATGTACTTCCGGAAACACTACCGGGCTGGTTGAATACTCAAACCAGTTTTTATTTACAAAAAATACGTTACCAAAAGCATCTGCCCTGAAAGCTATCTGGGGCAAACTTTCGAGCGTAGTATGCAGGTGTTCTACCTTATCATTTAATTCCTGCTGAGCTCTTTTACGAGCTTCAACCTCTGATTTAAGGATTTTCTGAGAGTCGCTGAGCGCTAAAGTCTGCTCATATAAACGATAGAAAGTTCTGACCTTTAATATCAATATATCCGGATCAACAGGTTTTGTAATGTAATCAATACCTCCAGAAGCATATCCTTTCGTAATAAATTTTTTATCCGTATTAACGGCAGTCAGGAATATAATAGGTATTTCTTTGGTACGGCTGTAGCCCGACAAGGTTTCCGCTACTTCAAAACCGTCAATTCCCGGCATCTGAACATCTAATATAATAAGGGCATAATCCTGCTTTAATACTTTTTTAAGCGCTTCCTCGCCCGATTGAGCTGTATCTACCTCAAAATCCCAGGACTTTAATAATTTATTTAAAGAATATATATTTTCGATCTGGTCATCAACAATTAAAATCATGGGTCACTACAGCTTTGATAATTTTAGAAAAGCCAAATGCTATTACACCAATTAAATAGTTGGGTTATCAGCCTTCGAAAATAGGAAAAAACCACCTTTCAGGCGAATATAATAGCACTAATTAGCGAAAACAGGCACTTAGATCTTACATCATGTATGTATACCAATCAAAGCGGATGATCCTCACTGGCATATTTGTCTGAATACATTTTCTATTTGAAATTTGTTAGTCTTTACGGTTGGCCTCCGCCACTACTCTATCGCGCAGTTCCCTGATGGCGTTGTGTGATGCTTTTAATACCGACTGTTGTTTTTTGATCAATATTTTAACTTCCGGTGGCAGGGCGTTGCTATTCAGCGCCTCTTCATAAGCATTTTGAACAGCAGCTTCGCCGGCCTCGCAACTACTCAAAATGGTTCGTTTACCGCCGGCCGTCAGAATAGATTTAACCCCCATCCAAGCCCTGTATAATTTGCCGGTGACTAACGCACCCTTTGCAATTTCACCGCCGTTGGTGGATACAATGGCTTCCAGCTGCGGCTTGAACTGTTTACTTTCTGCAATCATGCCGGCAAACAAAGGCTTCAAATCTTCTTTATCCTCATCATTTATTTCAGCTAAAGCCTTTTCATAACCTTCTATACGATCGTTGTTGATCTTTACCAGGTCATTAATCACATCGGCAATCGCTTCCTTTTTTTCAATGTCTTCAATATTTCCCATAATCAAAAATCTGGATCCATTAATAAAGTTTAAGTTACCAGAACCGATCAACAACTATACCAAAGCGTACTCATCACAATGACATCATCTTTACCGAAACTGTTGCTTTTATTAGCCGGAAGCAGTTTATATTTACAGGTCAATAGCAGCACTCCTTTTGCTGATCAACAACAGCCATTTTGCAATTAAATCTGAAAAAAGAGATATAATGCCTACAACGAGCTTTACCCGGTACAATCAATCACCACCATATAGAAGGATACTATATGGGGTATTTTTTCTACACTTTTTAATTGTTTCGTCAATGGCCGTTGCGCAGCCAACCGGTGGCGAGCCTGTTTATAACTATTCAGCAATAGCTCCGCATCCCAGGTTGTTACTGAAAAAAGGCGAAGAGAGCCAGATCAGGGCTACCATCGGGCGGAGTGCGGAGCTGAAGAAAGTGGACGATTATTTACAAAAGGTATCAGCCGGTTTATTAACGCAGCAACCACTGGCATTTCAGAAGGAAGGAAAGCGGTTACTGGCCGTTTCAAGAAAAGCACTTACCCGCTTATTTTACCTGTCTTATAGTTTCCGTATGACGGGAAACAGCGAATATGCAAAAAGAGCAGAGACGGAGCTGAATGCTTTATGCGCATTTGAAAGCTGGAATCCCTCGCACTTCCTGGACGTGGGTGAAATGTGTATGGCGGTAGCTATTGCTTACGACTGGTTATACGATCAACTGAAAGAAAGCACCAAAAAAAATGTGCGTGCCGCTATACTCGAAAAAGCTTTTAAGGCCTCTTACAATAAATCGGATGCCTGGTTCTTAGAAGCGCACAGCAACTGGAACTCGGTATGCAATGCGGGCCTCATTTATGGGGCATTAGCCATACTGGACGAAGAAAAGGATGCGGCTATAGCTATCATTGAAAGATCAATCAAATCGAACCTGTTGCCGCTAAAAGCCTTTGCTCCAAATGGCAACTATCCGGAGGGACCTGGTTACTGGAACTATGGTACCAGTTTCCAGGTAATGCTTTCAGCAGCACTGCAAACAGCCCTTGGATCCGATAAAGACTTGTCAAAGGCGCCCGGTTTTATGCAATCGGCTTATTATATGCTCTTCGCGCAGGGACCATCGGGTTTATATTATAATTACTATGATTGTGGCAGAACCGTAGCGCCCTCTCCTGCTATGTTCTGGTTTGCAGGCCAGCTAAACGATCCTTCACTACTCTATAATGAAATTGCATTGATAAAAAAAGGCCGATATACACAAGAAAGCACAGATGATGATCGCTTACTGCCCCTTGCCATGGTATTTGCCAGAAATATGAACCTGTCAAAACCCATAATGCCAACAAAAAAAGTATTTACCGGTAATGGAATTACACCCGTAACTATAGTGCGTACGAACTGGCAGGATGGGCAGGGAAAATACCTCGGTATTAAAGGCGGCAGCGCAGCAGACGGACACGCTCATATGGACCAGGGCAGCTTCGTTTATGATGAAGCGGGGCTTAGATGGGCGATGGATTTCGGTATGCAAAGTTATATCACGCTTGAATCAAAAGGAGTAGACCTCTGGAATATGAGCCAAAACTCGCAGCGCTGGGATATCTTCCGGTACAATAATCTTAATCACAATACTATCAGTATCAACAACCAAAGGCATAATGTAAAAGGCCGCGCCGGTATTTTGGAAACTTTTGAACAAGGTAAGGAGTTGGGAGCTACAATAGATCTTACACCAGTGCTTAACCTGAATAAGGAACTCAGGTCTGCTACCCGGAAAGCTGTAATAATAAACGATGATTATTTGCAGATAGACGATCATATTGAAGCCGGCGCCAGCCCTGCAGATGTACGGTGGAATATGGTGACGCCGGCAAAAGCCGCCATTGTTGATGATCACACCATCCGTCTTACCCAGCAAGGAAAAACCATGCTGGTAACTTTCAAAAGCAATGTGCCATTTAATATAGTCATCAGGCCCTCCGAAAATCCGGAAGCTTACCGTTGTGAGTATGGCGACTATCTTTACGCCAGCTATAATCAATCCAATAAAGGAACGGTTATGATTGGGTTTGATTCGAAAATACCGGCTAGCCAACAGGGCCGGTTTACGGCTGTACTTAAAATGGATACAAAATAAGCAGGGATTGCAAGGGTATACGCAATAGATCCACAGCCCCGCAAATTAAGCTACTTATAAAGTGTAAATTGTAAGATTATATTAAATACACACAATTAGATCTATTAGTTCACAGGAGCGGAAATTATCCCTGCCTATTATAACTTCGGATTGGAAGATTTACCCGGATTGGCGTATTTGTGACTATCTGCCATCCCGTTGTGAATTTTAAAGAATGTAAAAGAAGTATCCAAACTGCAATACCTCGTTACGCCTTTTTTGAAGCAGCTTTTTTTACCGCTACTTTGGTTCCGGCTCTTGCCGGTACAGGTTTTTTAGCTGTTTTTTCCGCGACTGGCTTCAACTCTTTTTTGGGTTGTACCGTTTTTTTGGCTGTTGCTTTTTGAGGCACTTTAACTGCTGGTTTTGCTTTTGCGGCCAGCTCTTCCTTAGTAGCTTCTTTAAATTCTAGGCCTTGCGTAATAATCTTGGCAGATTTCTTTAGCCTTTTAGCCAACTCTTTCTTTCCCACTAATGTTTCCAGCTGCTGGAACTCACTCAATAAATGCGTAATAATTTTATCCTGTATTAATTTCTTAGGTGACTGCGCCTGTTCTTTTGATTTTTTCGCCATAACTATAGATAACAATTTAATAACCTAAAAGTAATATACTATTCCAAATTCCAATGTTAAGTTTTGGAAGCGCATCATGTGCATCGTAGTAAGCAGGTAGGCTTTTACAAAAGCAGGGATGTAATAATAAATACGTTCACTTTTCAGTCACCCTATTTGTTGTTCAAAGGCGGAGGTAACCGAGCCGATTAACAGCAGCCAGGGAATCAGCACGGTAAGCCTTAATAAAGGTAATATACACACATTTCACTGATTCATCAGCAGCACTGCGGGTACGCAAAATAAATTAAATAACCATTCAATAAAAAGTAATCCCCGTAACAAATTGTTTATAATTTCTTAAAACACAAATCTGCAGGTGAATCAATTATGTTAATACGTTTGCACTCCAATTTAAAGCCTTTGCATACTTCAGCTGAATTTTATTGCGGTTAAGCAATCAGGCTTCGTTATTTAAAATGAAAGTCGACATTTTCAAAAGAAAGCTCAATAATAAAAGATACGAATACAGGTAAAAGTATTTTCCTAAATATAATTAACTAAACTATCAAACAATGAAAATTGAACTGAAGCGGCACCGCTTTCGGAGTGTCTTCTTATTGCTCCTGCTGGGCACCTGGCTCCAGGGATGGGCACAATCCGCCACAATAGTTACCGGTACTGTACGCGATCAAACGGGCGCTGTAATGCCCAACGTTACGGTTACCGCCGTCAATGAATCAGATAGCACTTTGCAAACCAGTACTGTTACCAATGAAAAGGGCGTATTTGGCTTTACGCAGCTTGTTACAGGAGCCACGTATCGTTTTAAAGCTACCTATATTGGATACCAGGCGCAGGCGATTGATAATTACAAAGTAAAAGCCGCCGATAATGTACCCGTTGCAATCGAGCTGTCATCCACATCCAACGCAGCTTTGGAGGAAGTGATTGTAGTAGGCTATGGCACACAAAAGAGAGAAAATGCTACAGGCGCGGTAGACCAGATATCGTCGAAAAGTTTGGAAAACCGTCCGGTTACCAATCTTACGCAGGGCCTGCAGGGTATGCTGCCCAACCTGAACCTGAAAATGATGGATGGCAAGCCCACTCAATCTCCCAGCTATAATATCAGGGGTACTACCTCTATCGGCCAGGGCGGCAGTGCATTGGTATTGATCGATGGTTTTGAAGGCGATCCCAGCCTCCTGAACCCCAATGACATCGAAACTGTTTCTATATTAAAAGACGCCGCATCTGCAGCTATTTACGGAGCGAGAGGTGTATTTGGTGTGGTGCTGATTACTACCAAGAAAGGAGTTAAAGGAAGAACCAGCGTTTCTTATAATACCAACTATGCTCTGAAATCGCCGGTAACCCGTCCCGATTTTGTGACTGATGGTTATACCTGGGCTAAGATGTTTGCAGAAGCTTTTGTAAACGGCGACGGCGCTTTCCCGCAAAACGTTAACAAAACACAGAAATTCTCGCAGGCTTACCTGGATGAGTTTAAAAGAAGAGCTGAATCGGGGCAACCTTATAATACCGTAGAGATAAACCCTAACACAGGTGAATATACTTACTATGGCAGTACCGACTATTATGCGGAACTCTATAAGAGAAATACGGCGGCATTCGAAAACAATATTTCGGTAAGTGGCGGAAGCGATAAAGCCACCTTCCTGATATCGGGTAGGTTATTAAGACAGGATGGCCTGTTTCGTTACAACAGCGACGACTACAATATGAAAAATATCCGGGCTAGGGGTACGATACAGGTATTCCCCTGGTTGAGTATAGAAAATAACGCCGACTATTCTATTATGAATTATCATAATCCCATCAATGTAGGCGAAGGCGGCGGCATCTGGCGAAATATTGCAGATGAAGGCCATCCTACCATGCCTATATTTAACCCCGACGGGAGCTTAACTTTTTCAGCTGCATATACCGTTGGCGATTTCATCTATGGTAAAAATGGTATCGATACCCGCAGGGAGGTATTCAGGAACATTACGGGTTTGAGAAGCCATTTTTTTGATGATAAATTCAGGGTAAATGCAGACTTCACCTTCCGCAATACCGATAACAATCGCGAACAAAAGCGGGTACAGGTTCCTTACAGCAATTTCCGGGGCGTTACCGCCTATGTGGGCACTACTACCAACGACCTGTTGGCCGACTTGCGCGAAACCCGGTATTGGGCTACCAATATTTATGCGGAATATGAAAACCGTTTCGGCGACAATCATTACCTGAAGGCCATGGCAGGTTATAACTACGAACAATCTACCTACAACCGTGTTGCTGTACAGCGCAATGGTATTATTTTCGAAGACGCTGGTGACTTAAACCTGGCTTTGGGACAGGCGATCACCACAGGCGGTGGTTATGAGCAATGGGCCACATTGGGCGGATTCTCCAGGCTGAACTACTCTTTTAAAGACCGTTACCTGGTTGAAGTAAACGCTCGTTATGACGGCTCCTCCAAATTCCCGGCCAATCAACGTTTTGGCTTTTTCCCTTCTGTGTCTGCGGGCTGGAGAGTCAATAAAGAGTCTTTTTGGAATGTATCACCCAAAGCAGTTTCCGATCTTAAAATAAGAGCTTCCTATGGGGCGCTGGGTAACGGTAATATTGCCTCCTATGCCTTCCAGGAAGTATTCAACATCAGCCAGTCGGGGGTAATTTTAAACGGCGCCAGGCCACAAACCACCCGCAACCCAGCTGTGGTACCCAACGGGCTTACATGGGAAACGTCTACCACTACCAATGTCGGTTTGGATCTAACCACATTATCAGGACGGCTGACTTTTATGGGTGATGCCTATGTACGTAAAACTACCGATATGTTTACATTCGGCTTAACCCCTCCTGCAGTGTTTGGCGCCGACGTACCCAAAGGAAACTATGCCGATTTAACCACGCGCGGCTGGGAAGCATCTTTAACCTGGAATGATAAATTTGGCAGCTCAGAAAAACCCTTCCGTTATAATGTAAGGCTGACTTTATCGGACAACAAAACAAAAATAGACAAGTACAATAACCCGGATAAATTATTGAGCGATTATTATGAAGGACAAACGCTGGGTGAAATATGGGGTTATGAAACGGAAGGCTTCTTTATAGACGAAGCAGATATTGCCTCACACGCCAAACAGAACCCGCAGATGAGAGCCTCTCCAACCGGCCTTTGGTTCCCCGGTGATATTAAGTTAAGAGACCTGAACGGCGACGGCTTTATCAACGTAGGTGAAAATAAAGTAGGGAACTCTGGCGACCGCAGAATTATCGGCAACTCAGCTCCGAGATACATGTATGGCGTGAACCTGGGTGCAGACTGGAACAATATTTTCTTCTCTGTTTTCTTCCAGGGCGTGGGTAAACAACAGTGGTACCCCAGTACTGAAACAGAAATGTTCTGGGGACAGTACAACAGGCCTTATAATAATATTCCCGTTTTTCATTTGGGCAATATGTGGACTCCTGAAAATACCGATGCTTATTTCCCCCGAACCATGTCAAGAGCGGCCTCCAGCAATACCAACCGTACGCTGGGTGTTGCGCAAACCCGTTACCTGCAGAATGTAGCTTATATACGGATGAAGAATATACAGATCGGTTACAACCTGCCTTCTAATTGGATCAACCGTATTGGCGCCCGCTCCCTGAAAGTATTTTTCTCGGGAGAGAATTTGTTCACTCATTCTCCCATGTACAAAATTGTTAAGAATACGATCGATGTAGAAAACGCAGTTCCTTCAGACCAGGATCTGAACGCCAACAGTACTAACGGGGACGGCTACAACTACCCTATGCTGAAAAGCTACTCTTTTGGATTAAACGTTGGATTTTAACGCAATAAAAAAAACAACACATGAAAAAGTTATATATCGCAATATTGCTGGGCAGCCTGGGTTTTGCTGCCTGCGACAAACTAGACCAGGTGCCTCAATCAACCGCTACCCGGCAGGCCGTATTTGGTACAGAGAACGGCCTGAAGTTATATACCAACTCTTTTTATGGAATGGGCTTTCTGCCTAAAAATTCCACCAGCCAGGATGCTATGTCGGATTACCTTGCGGTAAGAGACGTGCAAAATTTTATCCGGGAAGGGGGCTTTGCTGCCAATAATAGTTCGGGATGGACCTGGACCGATTTGCGGAACATCAATTATTTTATTCAAAATTGTACCGATCCGGCTGTACCGGAAGCGACACGTAACAATTACCTGGGTATTGCCCGCTATTTTAGGGCATACTTTTATTGGGATAAGGTAAAACGCTTTGGCGATGTGCCCTGGATTGGCAAAGCGCTTGACATTGATGATCCTTTGCTAACAGCAGGTCGTGACAAACGGGAACGGGTTATGGACTCGGTACTGGCCGATCTTGATTTTGCCTGCAACAATATTATTACCACCAATGACGCCAGCCGCACAACTATTACCAAATGGGTAGCTCATGCTTTCAAATCAAGGGTATGTTTATTTGAAGGTACTTTTAGAAAATACCATACCGAACTAAATCTTACCGGCACCGCTGCTAAATGGCTGAACGAAGCAGCATCGGCCGCCGACCAAATCATCAGGAACGGAGGCTTTTCATTAAATACGGCAGGAGGAGCCGGAGCTTCCTACCGCCAGATATTTACCAGCAATACACCGTTGGCCAATGAAGTATTACAGGCTGCTGTGGCCGATGTAAACCTGGGTGTGCTGAACGAAGCCAACTGGTGGTGGACCAGTGGAACCTACGGCGCCAAAGCCAGTTTTATCCGTACTTTTATCAATACCTATCTAAAGCTCGACGGTACCCCTTTTACCAACGACCCGAATTATTCCACCATGCTGTTTAAAGACGAAGTAAAGAATCGCGATCTGCGTTTAAAGCAAACGATCCGTTTGGGCGATTATAAAAGGATCAGCAACGGACAACAGGTACCTGCGCCGCCGGTCTTCTCTTATACCTTTACCGGGTACCAACCTATTAAATGGACATTGGACGATATGGCCTTTGATGCCGGTGCTTTAAACACTAATGCTATTGCCTTGTTCCGCTATGCTGAGGTGTTGCTGAATTATGCGGAAGCCAAAGCAGAGCTGGGTACGCTAACCGACGCCGACTGGGCATTAACCGTAGGTGCTTTAAGGTCACGAGCGGGCATTACCGGTGGCTTAACTGCCAAGCCTCTTACAGCCGACCCCTACCTGGTAGCCAATTATTTCCCCGGCATTACCGACCCCGCGATACTGGAAGTAAGAAGGGAAAGAGGAATTGAATTAAGCCTGGAAGGGCTCCGTTTTGCCGACCTGCTGAGATGGAAAAGAGGTGAGTTAATGCAGCAGGAATGGAACGGCTTTTACGTACCTGCCTTAAATACGCCAATGGATCTTAATGAAGACGGTATACCGGATGTGGCATTCTATCAGGGCACACGTCCTTCACCAACAGTAAGCGGTGTTACCTATGTAGATGTATCGCCCAGGATTGGCAATGCAGTAAACTCTCAACTATTAAAAAACGGCACTTCCGGTGAGCTTACCTGGATGAACGAAATACCCAGGAAATGGAATGAGCGCAATTATTACTACCCGATTCCTTTAAATGATTTGCAGCGTAACCCCAATTTAAAACAAAACCCGGGCTGGGAATAAAAGATACTTTTAATCTGGCACATGAATTTAAAAACCTGGACTATAGCGGCTTTCATGCTGGCCGCTACCTGCGCTAATGCACAAAAAATAACAGTAGGTACTTTTAACATCCGTTATGATAATCCCCGCGACTCAGGTAACCTGTGGAAAGAACGTGCACCTGTTGTGGCCAGCCTGATCCGGTTTCATGGATTTGATGTGTTGGGTATACAGGAGGGACTGATGAACCAGCTCGAGGATATCAGTACAGCCCTGTCCGAATATGCCCGTTACGGTAAAGGCCGGGATGATGGCGGGAATGCCGGCGAACATGCTGCGATCTTTTACAAAAAAGAACGCTTTAACCTATTGCTAAGTGGTGATTTCTGGTTGTCTGAAACGCCGGGGCAACCTGGTAAAGGCTGGGACGTTACCTGCTGTAACCGTATCTGCTCATGGGTATATCTCGAAGACAAAACCACTCATAAGAAATTCTACGTTTTCAACGTGCACTACGATCACCAGGGAATAATAGCACGTAAAGAAAGCAGCAAATTAATACTCAAAAAAATCCCTGAAATAGCCGGCAACAATCCCGTATTGCTTACCGGCGACTTAAATGGAAACCGGGAAAGTGAATGGTACCGGCGTTTGGCCACCTCCGGTATATTGACTGATGTGTACACAAAAGTTAAATTTCCTTATGCCAATAATTCATCAGCCAACGGGTTCAAAACGCCACGGGGCAATGACGTTATTGATCATATATTTATGACGAAGCAGTTTGCCGCCAGCAGGTGGGGTATTTTAACCGACACTTATTTTGGCAAATTTCCTTCAGATCACTTTCCTGTTTTAGCTGAAGTAGAGCTGAAATAGTACCTATTGCAATTTTAGCCAAGATCTCCCGGGCCTTTGCTCAGGAGATCTTTCTTATGAACAGGCCCGCCATTAAAAACGGGCGCGAAATTTAGTACGATCTGTTGCATAGACTTTAATCCCGGCAAATGAAATTTAAAGTGCAGCCCAACAATAAAACAGGCGTAGGCCATATAAATAGAAACGGTTTAATTATTTTTAGTGGGTACAAATGCAATGTATTTTTCCATTAAATTAATTGCAAAGTTGTACCGCGAAATAAACCTGATTCCGATGGAACCGTCCATTCCCGGCTGCCAGGCGGCTGTATTAGCTCCGCTTCCCATAAGGGCAACAGGCAGGTTATTTAATGTAAAAGCAGGTAAAAGTTTCAATTGTTCTGCCTTCCCATAAAAAACAGGTGTAGAAATACCCATACTTACAGTAGCGCCGGTAGAATCTGGTTTAAATCCATCTACTAATAACTTGTGCTTTAAAACCAGGGGGCGAAAAACTATGAGTTCGTATCCGGCGCCGGTGTCTAAAATAAACTTTGCTTCTACCGGTTTTTCTTTCCGCATGCTCAGCACGGCGTTTATTTGCATATTGCCTGATGACACATTTACCGGTATTCTTTTTTCGCCGGGCAAGCTATTAAATTTCCCAAAAGTAAATAAGGTCAGTTCTTTCTTATCATAATCAATATAAGTAATATATCGTTTGGCAATGGTGTTACCTATGATCCCGTCTGTTCCATGTTCCCGGTTACCAAAAACAGCAATGCTCTGCTGGTTGATTGCAAAATCGTTAAGATGCACAGTATTATTCCGCGATATTCCGATATTGATACTTCCTCCTACTACCGAAGCTTCCTGCTGGTGAGACACTTCAAGCCCCAATGTATCGGCTAATGCTTTGTTGAGCATCATACCATCCGCACCGGTATCAAAAAGTAACTTCAACGGCCTTTTACTGTTATTAACTGTAACCGTAAGAATAATAGAGCCATTACGATCTTCGAAAGGAATTGTAGCTACTTTCCTGCTCTCGACATTGCGGTTCATACCGTACAGTTGATCGGCGATATCAAAATGCAGTAGCTCAAAGTTCCTGTTAAAATAGAGATAGGTAGTAAAATTACTTGCATTATATGCTTTTGCTAAAACCACCCAGGTAGAATCCTGCTGCTGTAACTGCTCGTACACCAAAGAGTCTAATTTATATTTGTTCAAAACAGCATCCAGGTTTTGCATAGCGGCACGTCCCATGTGGGCCCCTACCGAAAAATCCTTTGCCAGGAAAGAACGCATCAGGCTATCTGTATGCATCGCAAATGCTGCCCTTACTAAATTGATCCTTTCTTTTAATATATCTTCCTGCGCCTGCATTACTAAGCCCTGCAGCAGGAAGCCAATACCCAAAAAACAGCTTTTTATCATTTCTCCTTTTTTAATTTGCCAGCAGGGCTTCGTAAGCCTTTGTATCCACTTCATATTTTCTTGCTTTGTCAATAGCCATGTTTACATATTTTTTATAAACTTCAGTTTTATTTTGTTGTTGATATACCCTGGCTACAGATAAAATAGTTTCAAATGCGGTATGCTCATCTATCGCCCCGGATCCCCACTTAGCCAGCAGCGTAAGTTTTTCAGAGCTGAGCTGTTGTTTATTAGTAAGGGTGCTCACCATAGCACCATAATAGTTTTTGTACAGCACCGGGTTGGCAGATACAAAACTTAAAAAGGCTTCTGAGTCTTTAGCTATTGTGTTATAATATTGATCAGCAAGCAGAAACCTGATAATTTTCCAGTCGGCTGCCGGGAATTTATCTTTATAAGAATTTAGAAATTCTAAAAACAGTTGATCATTGCGCACACCAACTTTTTCCTTTAGGTCACCCGAAAGTATTGTGGTGGCTTTTCCCAGCACCACAGCCTGCCCGTACAATGCACGGTAAGCATTATAGTGGTTAATAAAATCTTCCTTCAGGTCTGAAGCGGGGTTGCGGGTTATCATAAAAAGCATATCGGCCGCTTCTTTATGAAGTTTCCTGTTTTCAATTATCCATCTGTTTGCCACTGTATCATTGACACGCTTACGCTCTTTGCCAAAATAGTCGAGATAGGCTGGTGCATAGGGTACTTCCAGGCTGGGAGAAAAACCGTTCAGATACGTCTTATGCTTGTCCAGGCTTTCAGCATTATTGAGAAAGTCCATCAATACCGCCACATCGGCAAAGCCGTTAGTGGCATCAATCAGCCCACCTTCCTTCGACAGCACCAAAAAAGTTGGGAAACCCATCGTTTGATATTTTCGAACGATAGAATCACCAAGCTGCTCTTTCAAAATATCGGTTTTCACACCAATAAATTTTTTTTCCAGCGTTTCTTTTACCAGCCTGTTTGTAAATACCTCTTTATCCATAACTGCGCAGGGATGGCAGCCGGTAAAATAAACATCAATAAAAATAAGCTTATTGTTTTGCCTGGCTTTTGCAAGCACTTCATTCCAGCTTGTAAAATGTTGTAAGACTTCCTGCTCCTGAGCCGCTGCAAACAGGCATGGCAGGAGCATGATGAAAAAAATGAATCGTTTTTTCATTAATAATATTTTTAATCCTGTACTTAAAAGAGGCGGTTAAGAGTGTAAACCGCCCTATCAATTCATCAGGCCAATTGGATCATCAGAGATACTTTTCCAGTAACGGCTTCAGGTCGGGTGAAGAAGGCCGCGGAGCATCTACCGTTACAATCTTACCCTCTTTGTCGAAAACCATAAAACGGGGAATACCCGTAATCTTATAATACTTTGTTATATCGCTCCATCCGCTTGCGAAAAGTTGTATACCACCAAGACTTTGATCTTCGATCATCTTTTTCCATTTGTCCTTATCTTTTTCCTCATCAACCGATATACTAACAATGGCTACATCTTTGCCCTGCATGGCTTCTTCCAGCTGCTTAAGATGTGGAATTTCCACTTTACAGGGCCCGCACCAGGTAGCCCAGGTATCAATCAATACCACCTTGCCTTTCAAATCTGAAAATGCAACTGTTTTGCCGTTTTTATCTTCGAATTTAAATTCGTAGCCTTTATCTCCCGGTTTTAAAGTAGCAAGCGCGCTATTGATCTGGAACTCGCGTTGCTTTTGATTCTCAGTCAGGATATATTCCTCAATACCGCTTTTATATTCCAGGTATCTACCATAGTCCTTTATAGCAGCGGCCTGATCGAGCGCAAAATCGCCTTTTAATGTATCGTTGCTGATCAATTTAAACACGGCCTTTGTACCCTCAAGACCACCCTGGGGCTTGTCTCCGCTTTTCATACGATCTCGCATCAAAATAGTAGAAAAAGCCCGCATCCCCCAGGGGTAACTGTAAGCTTTTTGAGCAGTAGGAAAAACCGAGCTGGCTGATACGGTAGTATAATAGTCGGGAAGCTCTTCCTTGTCCGGATGGGCGCTGCGTGGCGTATTTAAAAAGTTAACCGCAAAAAATGCCAGGTCAAGGGGTACGATATCTTTTAAAGCTGCTTCAAATTTTTTGTTACCGGTAGCTTTGGGTGCAGCCAGCCAGGTCTTTGCTTTCGGCAGCAGCTGATTCAACTCGGGAAAAAAATCTACATAAGTACTTTGATTTCTATTGAAATAGACAGACTTCCACTCTACCAGCCAGGCCATTTTATACCACTGCGTTAACACCTGGTTTTCTTTTGAATTTAAAACACCTGTTAAGCTGTAAGCCGTATCATTGATGGAAATACCCAGATGGTCGCCGCTCTTCAGCCAAAACTTATAATTACCCTGTGGATTGATATTGGTTCCGGTTCCTACTATATATAAACCTTCGTACTCAGGAAAAAACCGGAAGCCGAATTTTCCATCGTTATTGGGTTGTGCAGTAGCAATAGGTTTAGTTACCCCGTCTACTACCTTGAAAAGCTTTACTTCCGCAAATTTTTCTCGTGCAAAAGATCCTTCAATGGTAACGGGTTTTTGAGCCATTAATGCCGGAAGCCCGATACTCAGTAATGACAAAAGAGTCGTTATTTTTTTCATTTTTTATTGTATTTAAATATAATCGGTAAGTATTAGCGTTCTCTGTAAGTGAAATCTTTTATCTTTCCAAAACCTGTGTACGATTGAAATAAGGTTAAATCCCCGTTTACAGGAGGAACTGTATACAGGTGTAATTCCCCGTTTTCTCCAACGGGCCTGGCCGGATCTTCTACAGCCACCATCAGTTTATTGTACCACTGGCCATAGGTATCGGGTTTCGACGACCTCCTTAAAAATTCCTGAAACTTCAATTGCGTGATTTTTTTGTTGCCTAAATCAATCATTAGCTTGCTGGTTTTTAAAGACAGATCGTATTCATAAATTTTGCTGCCGACATTATAGAACATATATCCCAGGTCCGGGCTAAAAGTGTAAAAATCTGCCTTGTCAACATTCGGTGCCAGAACCGGAGCAAAGTAGCTTTGTACCCCGCTCATAGCAAACCTGGCCACATGAATTTTATTAACGGAATCAGGATAATGAAGTACAGCATATACATTATCGGTTCCATATAAATTCTCCATGAAACGCAGATCACCTTTCACATTATTATGATCAAATAAGGTTCCGTTATTCATTTTTGTAGCTACAGCGCCGCCACTTGCCAGACGCATAAAGCGCCTGGCATCCTTATCAAACATGATAGCCACGCCGGACGAATTGGAAGCGATAAAAGGAGCTACTTTAAATGGGGACACCTGCCCGGCTTCTATATTTACGGGCAGTCCCATCTTTATCTGAAACACCCTGTAATAGTAATACAGGTTATCATCCTCTCCAACCAGCCAGGCCATATTGACCCCACCTCTCAGGTATTTTCCTTTGAAAGTGGCCGGCACTGACCCTGCCGACATTTCATAATTGATATCATAGGTAAACTGCCATGCAAATGTTTCGGGATGTATTTTGGTGGTTTGGGTTTCTGTTAGCAGGTAAATTCCCCACATGGTGGGATCGTAGTTGTAGCTAACGATCTGAACCGGTTTCCCTTGTTGCGGTATTGTTGAGCCAACGGACGACAGTACATCTTTCATCAGCACAAAATTGCCGTCTCTGTACGAAAGCATGTCCAGCCTGGTCTTATCATTAACATCTGTCAACAGCAAATATCCTTCAAAAATGGAAGTAGATACGTTTAGCTTAAACGACTTATTCCAGGTAATACCCGTTTCCTTATCCTTTACAAAGAAATAGATTGTCCAGGTGGAGGGCTGCAAGGTAACCGTTGTTAGGTTCAATGTGAAGGAAGTGCCTAACTCCTTTACCCTATCGCCTATAAGCAGTGACGCAGGACCAATAGCGGTCCATTTATAAGTATACCTGGCAGTGTCCCCGCTTTTATCAATGGTACCGGTGATCTGCGGCGTAACTTTATACGGTTCGCCATAAAATACAGTTGTATCACTAAAACCCTCAATTGCAATTTCATTAATTTCTGTATAGTCGTAATTTCCCTTGTCTTTATAACACGAAACAAGTAAAACGGTAGAAAGTAAGAAAAGTATATACGCTCTCATGCCTTTATTTTATCGTTATTAAATTGATAGTTTACTGCACCGATGGCCCCATTACCATTCGGGAGCCATCCTCTTCATAAATCGGATTTCCGTCTGCTGCCATTTGATTCAGATACCGCTGCATATACTTGCCATAAAATATAACATCTGCTACGCTGATTTGTGTATCCAGGTATGATGGCGTAGTGTTCAGCAACTCACAGATAAGGAATATTTTTTTCCTTGTAAAAGACCCGAGGTAGGCATCTAACCACCTGCCCGGCTTTTTAAGTATGTCGGTTACGTAAACGGTGTATTTTGTATAGTTTAACCTCCGGGTAGCAGATGTCATTTTATATTCCATCGCGTTATTAAAATTTTCATTAGCGGGTAACCGGAATATGATCCTGTAATTAGAGTCCTGCATATCGGCAGTCCGAAGCAGTTTCAGGTTAACGGTATCACGTACTTTCCCGGCCTTTATATATTGAACGGGCGCCGGTGCTACAAAATGAACACCTGGTTTGGCGGTGCTGGAGTCGCTGTCTACTACCAGGTTGTATGCCCTGTCCTGGTCTTCAGGTGCTCCCGTTACAACTACATATAGCTTAATAGTTGAATCGCTTGTGCTTCCGCCGGCAAAAGCAAAGCTAATAGCTGTGGTATCCAACAGCGGGCTGGATCCGAGAGGCATATTAAATACTGCAGGTGCAAAATAAATGCTATTCTCGCTATGGTAAGTCATTAAAAGCTCCTTCTTACAAGACATAAAGCTTAGCGCTATCAAAACTCCAATGCATACTATATTCTTTCTCATAAAAGGTAATTATCTGGTTATAGTTTCGGATAAAGGAAGCGGCACCACGTATTTTGCCGCGTTCATAGTTATATTTCCGGAAGCAGCGCTACCATTAGGAATAGTAGTAATCCCTCTCCTTTTATAATAAAAGAAGAGCTGCCCCTCTCCAAAAAACTCTTTTTGATATTCTTTTTGAAGTTCGGTGTTAACCGTAACAGTTGAGGCTAGATCAGTCAGTCCTCTGTTGAACCTTACCTGGTTCAATACACGCAACTGCTCGGTTTTATCCGTTTCACACTCGGCTATGATATAATACAATTCAGTTTTTCTTATAAGAGGCTGAAACATTCTTCGCAGTATGGTTTTATCCAATATATCCGCATATTTAAAAAAGGTTCTGTAGTTCTTTCCCGATTCGGGATACAACCAGGTAGTGGTATACCGGTAGTCTCCTTCAAGGTTTTCAAATACGGCAGCCAAACGGGCAGGTTGGGATGCAAGAATGGTAGCATCAGAAATGGCCCCGTTAAAAACAACATCGTGTGTCAGGTACATTGTTGGGTTCTGTAAGCCAAACAATACTTCATTGGAAAAAATCCTGTCCGGATTTGCTTTCTCCGTGTAAATGCTTGCAAAAGCCGTCCAGGGGAAATATACTTCCCCGGTAAGCGCCGCCTTCGCAGCCTGCAGGGCCGAAACCTTATCGTTCCTGTATAGGTATACCCTTGCCTGCAACGCTTTTACGGCATAGTAATTCATCCTTCGATTCCTGAAGGTTCGGTAAAAATCATTTCCATCATTGAGTACTACAGCATTAACGCCGGTGGCTCTGACAGGGTCGTTTGTTAAATATTCTTCGGCCTTCTTGAGATCGTCAACGATCTTATCGATCACGCGGTTGGCAGGAATAATATCTTCTGCGGCAGCCACGGGCCTGGTGTAATAAGGAATCGACGTTAAAACAGAGTCTGCATTAGAAGGAATGGGGCCATATAGCCTGAGCAAGTCAAAATGCAAAAAAGCACGCAATCCATAAGCCTCCCCTAAAAGCTGGGCCTTTTCCCCTTCTGCCAGGATACCCGAAGTTTTTGACAATGATTCAATAAAGTTGTTCGCCCCCAGGATGGCTACGTAGGCATTTTCCCAAATACTTTCAAAAGCGGCCATCACATTCTGGTCTCCGTAGCTGTAATTTGAAAAAACAGCCCAGGGGCTTTGACTGCTGGAGGTATTGTAACGCTGACCTAACAACTCCGTTGTACTCCAGGTTAAATTTCGCCCATACAGGGCTGTGGAAGCCAGCTGCATATAAACACCGTTTAGCACCTGGTTAATATTAGATCGATTGGTAAAAACCTGGTCCTGAATAAATTTATCTTCCGGCTTTACATCCAGAAACTTGGTACACCCAGGAATGATCGTAGTGATGATAATTGCAAAAAGACTTAAATATTTATGATTCTTTTTCATTATGATAGATTTGAAAGAATTGACCATTAGAATGACGCTGATACTTTTAGTGAAACATTCCTGCTGAACGGATAGTCAATACCCCGTTCATTTAAAGTTGTAGCCCATCTGAATATATCATTGGCATATAAAGTAATACCCAGGCTTTGTGCTCTCAATTTTTTAATCCATGGGCTATACTGCTGCATAAACTGCCAGCCAAGGCTGATGGACTCGCCTATCAATACATCATCGTCCTGCAGAAATCTTGATGATGCAGGCGAAGTGGATGTAGATGATATGGATTTGAACTGGGAGATATCACCGGGATTCTTCCAGCGCTCATATAATGCACGTTTATCCTGGTTTTCTTTTAAACCTTCTATGGATATGTTCTCTACCTTTTCAAATAAAACTGTGTTGAAAAGATCTCCGCCGTAACGGTAGCGTAAGGCGATACTCGCAACCAGCCCCTTGTAGCTTACCGAGTTATTGATGACTCCTTCAACCGCGGGTCTTGAGTTCCCTACCCGCACAATATCATCCGTACTGTAGTCAAATGTTTGCTGGCCGTTTACCTTTAAGAAAATTTCTTTCCCGGTAGCAGGATCAATACCAAGCGAGCGCACGGCCCAGATATCGTCGGGGCTGTAGCCATCTTTATATCTGATCAGAGATTTATCATCGAGCAGGTTTTTGTTTACTCCCGCAAGTGCGGCGCCGAAATGATCATACCTCGATTTCAAAGCAGCGCCATTGACGCCTATATTCCAGATAAACCTGTCCCTGGGGCGGTATATTACAGCATAACGGGCGCTAAACTCAATTCCTTTTGTATTCAGCATTCCGGCGTTCATCCCGTACCCGTAAAGGCCGGTGGATGCAGGCAGGTCCAAAACCACTATCAGGGGATCTGTATTTTTATCATAGAAGTTGATGTAACCTGTAAGACGGTTGCCTAATACAGTGTAATCAATTGAAAGGTTTTTGGTAAGGGTTTTTTGCCATTCCAGCTCATTATTTCCCAAAGTGGTAAGGCTCATTCCTTGTCCGAAATAGTTTACCGTTTGCTCAAATGTGTAAGTAGAAGTTGATGAAGTAGAGCCTATATTCTGGTTACCCGTATACCCGATGCTGCCTTTTAGCCTCAGTAAATTAATCCATGCAGCTTTCGATAACACCCTTTTATGCAAGTTCCACCCCAGGCCAACTGACCAGAAAGGCGTATACTTACGTGCAGAGCCAAAAGCGGTGGAGCCGTCTACCCTTCCGGTCAGGTCAGCAAAATAAGTGTCGTCAAAAGAGTAGTTGACGGACAGCAAAAGGTTATTTCGCCTTGCTATCGAATTTGCATATCCCGGTCTGGAATTCTCAGGGTAGCCAAATGAAAATATCGGGTTACCATTACTTCCTGCCGGAAAACCAACAGCTACATAATTCTCCCTGTTATTATCCCGGTGTTCCAGTTCTCCCTGCAGGTTAATATTGATCCGGTTACGTTCAATAAGCTTGGCATATGCTGCCTGTACATTGAGCTGGAAACTGTTAGATGCCGTATTACTTCTGGAATATTGCCCTTTTTTAAACAGATCCACTTCATCAAAACGGGTTAACTCGGGGGGTGCAAATGCTTTGGTTGATGCATTATTTTTAATAACATTCGCACTGGCTGAAAAACGCCATTCCTTCCCCGGAGTGTAGATCAAACTCAGTTGATTCTGTATCTGGTGTCCGATGGTGTTATTAATATTATTAAACTGGGCATCATACAATGGGTTATAAACGTTGTAGCTGCCCAGCGTGGTATTCATCGACTGCTCCAGGTGCTTAGGAATGCTACCATCATCGTTATATTTTCTGTAGTACGGATTAGCCCGGGAGTATAAAGAGAATGACCCGTAGGGAGATTCGTTGGCGTTACTCCCGCTTAAATTGAACCTGTTTACAAAGCTAAATTTATCTATCCGGTAAGTCACATCAATATTAGCTCCATAAGTATTCCTGCCCGAACCTTTCATTATTCCGGGGAACATCCGGTAATTACCTCCAAGAGAGAACATAAATTCTTTACTTCCCCCGCTAACCTGCAGTGAGTGTCCGTTAGTTACAGCGGTTCTCAGGGGCTCGTTCATCCAATAAGTATTAACACCCCGCTGTACCTCCTTTAATTTATTATCGTATAACTGGTTTAAAGCAAGTTGCTGTTCGGGTAATGTGTTGGTATAAAGTGTATACCTGCCGGCTAGTCTTTCAAATTCAAGCTTCTCAGCTGCATTCATCAGGTTATAATCACTAAGATCCGGCATCTGAACCATAAAATCAGCGTTATAGCTTACTCTCAATTCTCCGGGTTTAGGTTTTACCGTTTCCACTACTACCACACCGTTTGCGGCCTTTGCACCGTATATAGCAGTTGACGCGGCATCTTTTAATAAGGTTACCGATTCTATACGGTTAATATCAAGGTCGGTGATCCGTTGAAGCGTGGTGGGAAATCCATCCAGAATAAATAGCGGCTGATTAGGATCTTCTGCAAATTCGTCGTTCAGAGTAGCCGCAGCTAAACTGGTTTTACCACGTAGTTCAATAGTAGGCAGTGCATTGGGGTTAGAACCCTGTAAATTGTTCTCCAGTACAATAAACGAAGGGTCTAATGTTTTTAAGCTCTGCACTACATTTAAATTACCTATCGTTCTTAATTCGTTGCCGCTAAAAGTTGTAGTGGCGCCCGTAAAACTTTCCTTTCTGCGGGAAAAAAGACCCGTGTTGATCACTACATTTTCTTCTGTAGCTTCGAGAATTTTGAGCTTTATCAGCAGGCGACCTTCTTTCTCAACCGGTACCTGTTGCGGTTCGTACCCGACGGCTGTAATGCTTAACGATTGTCCTGCCTGCACATCAATTAAAAACTCGCCGCTGCTATTTGAAACAGTTCCTCTTCTGGTACCCGTTATTATAATTGAAGCGCCCTGTATGGGTACACCTTTTTCATCCTGCACTACTCCCCGTACCATTACCCGGGGGATGTTCTGCATCAGGACTGAAACAGGCTGACCTCTTTGCGCCGCATTCTTCCCCTGATCGGTCAGTATAACTTTTTCAGTAAGTTTCGAAATAATTACCACCTTATCTTCTATCGAATACCCCAAACCTATGGGCGATAATATCCGGTTTAACACATCTTTCAAAGGGGCCCTGGTTACGGTTAATGAAACCGGGTCTGCATGACGTATTAACTGGTCGTTATAAAAAAAGGAATACCCCGTTTGTTTTTCTATTTTCTGCAACACAAGCTCCATCCGCTCGTTTTTGCAATTAATGGTTACATACTGACCATACCCCACAGCAGCAAACACCTGGAGACAGGCAAAGAATAATAGAAACGTCATTAATCTCATAATGAAATAAGCATTTAAATTGTAATCCCCGATACGTCTTAAAAAAAACGCACCTATCTTTTTTGATAAATCTTTATTTGGTTGCCAGCCACCCGATATGTAACGGTGCTGGTAGCTTCAAACATTTTAAGCAGTTTTTGTACATTTTCTGTTCGTGGTATTCTACCACTAAAAGTGAGCCCTTTTAACCTGGGGTCGAGTTCTATACTTGCGTTATACCATCGGGATACCTGTCTCATAATTTCAGATATCTCGGTTTGGTCAAAATCAAAATACCCGTTTTTCCATGCCATTACTTTCCCTACATCAATGCCGCTAATGGTTTCAATAGCCCTGCCGGCTCGTACCACCGTTTGTTGTCCCGGCCGTAGTATTACGTTTTTGCCCGAGAGCGGTGTCTGCACTTTTACACTCCCCTGTAGTAATGTGGTTTTAACAGTAGCCTCATCATCATAAGCGTTAACGTTGAAATGGGTACCTAAAACGGATATTTGCTGCCTGCCAGGTACTTCAACAATAAAAGGTTGGTTTTTATTATGCGTTACTTCGAAATACGTTTCTCCCTTTACAATAACTTTTCGCTCGGGGCCGGTAAACCTGGTTGGAAACCTGATGGAGGATACGGCATTTAACCACACCATTGTACCATCCGGTAAACGAAGTTTGTAGCTCCCTCCTGCCGGTATGCTTACTTCGTTAAATTTTACTTCCTGGTTTGCCGATATACTGTTATAAGCAATAGTGCCGTCTTTTAGTTTTACAATCTCAGAACCACCTTCGGAAGCAACATTTCCCGCTCCGGTGCTGTCTAACTCTATCACCGTACCATCATCCAGTTTAAGGAGGGCTTTTTCCGTACCGGGTACAATACTCCCTGCCACATTATGCGGGCGGGTTGGTAATATATATTGGTAAATAAGCGCACCAGCCAATATCAGTAGCAAAACGGCGGCTACCCTGAACAGCCAGCGAAAAGCAACTACAGGCTTGCTTTTGCGTTTGTTTATTTGTTTATGTATGCGGTTGTATATGTCGTCGCCTAGGGCATCAATATCTCTCCTCTCAAAATTATTCAGTTCTTCCACCTGCGCATACCATTTTTCTACATAAGCGGTTTCTAACGGAGATGCGTTACCCTCTATATATTTATTGAGTATGGTTTTAAAGGCCTCTTTCGTCATGTAAACAACTTTGCTACTTTATATAATACCATATTCGAAAGAGTCGTACTATTCAAATTCGAAAAAAGTAATATTTTTTTTATAATAATATAATAAGCGCCAAGAAGACACCTGTTGTCATTATCCGTTTTCAATGATCGTTAGGAAAAAAAGCCTGCAAACAAGGGCAGGATGCTGCTATATGAGAAAAATTGCAAACTTATAGCCGGAAAGCCGGGCTCTCAAACGCTTTAAAGCTTCCGAGAGTATATTTTTTACTGTTTGCTCCGAAATATTTAATTGTTTTGCAATTTCATTATTTCGCAAATGCTCATTCCGGCTAAGCCGGTATACTTCCTGCATTCTTTCAGGAAGCAACTGCACCTCGCTGTCAATAAGGGCTTCTAATTGTTTATAATAAAGCATTTCCTCGTTGGAAAGCGTTATTTGTTCGATAGCATCTACATTTAAAGGGAAAGTTCGTCCTCTTGCCTGTTCTCTTTGTACCTTTTTTATTACGGCATACTTCACTGCCGTAAACAGGTAAGCACGCAGCGACTCGTCTACTACTACGCTATACCGGTTGTTCCAAAGACTTACAAAAACATCCTGCACCACTTCTTCCGCATCGCTTGAATTATCCAGCCGGCTCATTGCTTTCTGATATAAATCTTTCCAATAACGATCGTATAACAAGCGAAAATTTCGCTCGTCATCAGACCGCAATAAAGCGCTGTCACCTAAAAAGGTGTCTATTGGGGAATGATCATCCATAGCGTCGAATGGCGGCAAAATTAATTAATGATAAATAAAATGTTAAATTTTTATTCACCATCAAAATAAAAAATCGCGGCAGGCAGTTTTGAGGTGTCGCTTCGCACGTGAAAGCGGGGTTGAAAATAGATACCACTGCAATGGTTATGACACTACAATAATATATTGCCTGCATTACGTTACCTCTATTACCTCCATACCCAGTAAGGCTCCCAGCTTAATAATTTTAGATTTAATATGCCCTACGCCAACCGCGCAGTGATGCGCAGGGCCATGCCGGTTCCACTCCTGTACAAACCGACGGGCTCCCATTGCAAACCGGTAGCGGCTATTGGTATTGCCAATTTCTAATACGGGTCCGGGTACCGATGCGCCTTCGGCAACCAGCAACGCCAGCCGGTTGCCGGGTTGCTCTATCACCGATAATAAAGTAACCGGCCCGTTCTTAACGCTCATTTCCACCGACAACCCGGCGCCTACCTTTCCATGATAAACCTGTAGCGGTTTCACCTTGGTTTTACCTTCTGCTATAGCTATATGACCCGGACCATCATGCCCCATCAACACTACATCGTCTATATAATCCATAGCATAGTACTCGGTAAAAGATCCACCAGCGCCAAAACTGTCCATGATCTTCATAGCCTGTGCGTTCTTTATTTCGTACTCGCCGGCTACAGGAATACCCCTTGCAGTGAGCATAGAATTACCCAGTATAATAGAGGCAATAGCAGTTTCGTTCCCGGGGTTTCCCGTTCCTTTATAATAATAGGCCAGGGAGCCTAGCCGGTGAGCGGCTACCAGCTTATCTAATGCAACAGCAGTAACAGCGGCTTTCCTGATTTCTGCCGGGTCGCAATCGGGCTGCATCTCAAATACGTCATTAAAGCGGGCAATGCAATCATTAACTTCCGCCTCAGAAACCTGCTTGCGAAGAGCAGCCAGCTCCTCTACTTCCAACAATTCAATATGTCCTCCAAAATATTTGTACTGCAAAGTAAGATCGGTATAAATATCCAGCATACCACTATAATAATGCCCCATACATCCCAAACGGTTATACGACATCCGGTGTGCTACCGTTGCCGCCTCTACCCATTCTTTTATTGCCATCCAGCATTCGTCGTCGCCGTTGAGCAGGCCGGTTACCTGGTGAAACCGGATACCTGCCCGCTGAAATACATTGGCAATTTCGGGTACCGGGCAGGCTGAACAATAAGCCAGCCACTCCCCCGTCATACCAACCCGGTCGTTAATGGCGTTGAAACGTTGATAATTGATCGCGGCCTCAGGCGAAAGGTTGAGAATAATAACCGGTACCCTGGCCTTTTGTACCACCGGCAATACCGTTGCAGATAAAGCGTAGGTTGTAACATACAAAAAGATAAGATCTACAGCTTCTCTCCTGAACAAACTGCCTGCTTCAAAAGCTTTGTCAACATTATCTACCAGGCCGGCATTTATAACCGTAGTATGATACTGCGATAAACGGTGATGCACCAAATCCAGATAGCCGTGCAACCGGGCTTCCAGTCCGTCAAACTGCGGCCAGTACGTATCTAGTCCGATACCAAAAAGGCCGATCTTTAATTGAGGGAACATAATGCGAAATTTAAAGTATGTAGATTATTAGAAGAAAGAAAGAGTTACCGGCCCGATCAAACCCGACGACAAAAGAGGAGCGTCTTTTTTAAATGCGATGTTTGTTTTAGTGATCCGCTTGTTTTGAGGTAGCGCCGCATCACCAATCAGTCGGTTGGGCCATAAATTGATCACCTCAACTTTAAGGTGGTTATTCTTTCGGCGCAGGTTGCCGCTTACGTTTATTTGCCAGGGGGCCGTCCATATAATACCACGGTCTTTACCATTGATTGTGATACGGCAAATGTCTTTTACTTCTCCCAGTTCTAATAAAACAATTGATTGATCATCAATTGGGCCATTTACATCAAATACTTTTTCATATATAGCTTTTCCCGAATAGTATTGAATACGCGGATCCTCATGGCGTGTCCAGTCTGTTAGCTTTTCAAATACCATGCGGCCTGCACCACCTCTTTCTTCGTCGAAGTTGACCGCCCACGGGCCTGACAATGTTTGCCGGTAACGGGGTGCCTTTTCTTGTTGAAAGGAATTAAAACCGCGCTTTGCCAGATTATGCCTGTTTTTGGGAAATACCACAAACACAGATTGGAATACGTCAAAGCTGAGCCGCATAAGGATGCGGTTGTTTTTAACAACATATTCCGGGAGCAACACGCTGCCGTCTACTGCATTCCATAGTTCCGGTACAGTTTGCGAAACCCTGAAACTGCAGGTAGCGGTTATTTTCTTTTTATGCCGGTTGGTGAGAAAATAGATTTCTGCTTCAGCACTACTCCGGTGAATAAAATCGATCCAGGCTTCGGGGTTATCGAATTCAAAATCCGGCTCAATTCCCTTCGATTCTAAAACCTGTCGTATATTATCGGTATCCAGTACGTTACCCTCGTTATGTAAAGAGGTTGCCCCCTTTTTACCAGTTTGATCCCACAGCAGATTTGTAATTGTCTTTATCTCGCTGTCGCATTGGGGATAATTTTTAAGACCCGAGTCAGTGTCGGGCGCCTTGCCTATTATCGTGGCACCGTTGGCTGCCAACTGTTGTATCTTTTTAAGTACCGGTAACGGCATACGGCGCGATGCGGGCAGTACCAGCAGCCGGTATCTCATACCACCCGGTAAAACCAGCCAGCCATCTTTTACAGATAGCCTGGTAAGCAGGATCTCTTCATTACATACATCATAGTCATATCCATTGCCCAGGCGGGGGTTAATATGTTTTTGAGCTACCAGGTTGGGCGCATTATCGCCGTTATAAAACAATACGTCTGCTACAAACGTACCGGCTCTCAGCAGGTGCTGACAGCGGGCGATATAAGTGAGAAAACCGGATGAAAGTTCCCACCAAGTAACGTTAGGATTAAAGTGTGTACCGGCGCCATATTCATAACCTGGAAGCCCGTCCTCCGGGCGCGTGGAGGTAGTGGAATGTATAACGATACGGTTAATGCCTTCACAAAAAGCCCTGTCCAGCGACTGTTTTAGGGAAGCCGGGCTATCCTGCCAGTGCCGCATGGTGGTAAATGCTTCGGCAGATACCGTTTTCCGACCATAGATATGTGCAGCGGAAGCTACCATTTTGGTCACCTTATTCTGTCCGAAATCGAGCCTGGAAACACCATAAGTTTTATCATCAGTAAGCGTATTCTGGTCTTCATGATTAGGTCCCAGCCAAAATTCCCCGGCGGGCATGTCGCTTCTACCCAGGTTTTTCAGTCCGTCGAGACAAATGGTGCCCGAACGGCTTGGGCCAGCTGCTTCATTTTGCACTAATAGTCCCTGCTGATGGCAAAGCTCTGCAAAACGGCCGTAATGCTCATCAGCCATGCAATCGGCTATAGTTTTACGGTAATCATTCAGAAAGCGATCGGATATATCGGCGCTGCCTATAATAAAACCACTTAAAACGGGTAAGTAAGGAGTGGCATCATACCCACGGTAGTGCCTGAACTTTTCCAGGATCTTCCCCGTCCAGTTAGGAAAACCATCTTCAAAACTATCGTCGCAGAAATAAGCAGGTTTGGCACCCACTTTTGCCGCTTCCTCCAAAAGAAGCGTTCCGAAATGTTTAAACTGCAGTTCTACGCCACGCCTGTCAAACCAGTCGATAGAAAGGCCGTCTGCTTCGGGTTGGGCGATCATCAGCCGGGAGCCCGTCATGCGATGGCCGGTACGTACAATGATCCAGTTGCCATGGGGCACCTCCCAGTTTAAAATGCCGTCTTTTACCAATGATGTAAGGTCTATAATTTTGTCTACGGCTATGGGGGTATCATTGTTTTCATTGATCCAGGGTTTTAATACCGGATCCATAATTTCGAAAGATTTTGCAAAATTGCTGGCGTCTCTCCGGTTCGTTTTTGCGTCAAGGTTTCCCAATCGTTCACCGGTTATGCGAAAGTTCCCGCTCGCATTTATGGGAATGGCAACTATAGAAGTATCCTGGTAGTCGAGCTTTTCGAGTGGCAGGCCTATATAATCTTTATAACCGGGCGGATTAAAAACCTTGTCGTAACCCGACCTGCTATTAGGTAAAGGCAGCGCATCATTAAAATGTATGGGGCCTTTTACCTCCAGTGTGCTTTGTAAATACCATCTTCCCGAATCCCCGGGCTGTATCCAGGGACCGCCCATGCACCATCCCGAACTCAGATTAATGCCCACTTCTATATTAAGCCGTTTGGCTTCCTTCATCGCAAAACGAAACAACTCCTTCCATTCGTCCGAAAACAATTTTACGCCCTGCGGTATTCTTGCGCCACCCAAACCATCGGCACTGTTCACCAGTAAAACACCGCCGATGCCTTTATTTTTAAATTCGGTTAAATCCCGCTGAATACCCTTTTTATTCACGAGACCATTGAACCACCACCAATAGCAGGCTGCACGTGTATGGTCGGGAGGCTGTATAAAATACCGGGCGAGCTCACCGCTCCCGTTTACTTTTGAATGAAACAGCAGATCGCCGGGGCTGAAAACAGAGGTGCTCAAACCGGCAAAACCACTGATCTTTATAAAATTTCTACGATTCAGACTCATTAGTTTTATGTATTGATATTGATGATGGCAAGTTTGAAAAGGAGTATTTACTAATAAAAATAAACAAAATGAAACAAAACAAAATATAAATTGAAACATTATTTAACATTCTTAACCGAAAAATAATATAGCTTCCTCTCCCTTCTGACGATGTATATCAAACAAGGTTTTAACTCTACAAACGCCTATCTTGCACGCCAATTGATTCAATAATCTGTACTATCGCTATCAAATAAATGTTTTAATGAGCAATGAGCAGTCGGCTATAAAAACTACCTATTTTAGTATCGCAGGTAATACGCTTCTGGCGCTGGTAAAGGGCATTGCGGGCTTTTTTGGCAACTCTTACGCGCTGATAGCCGATGCAATAGAATCGACAACCGATATATTTTCTTCGGTACTGGTGCTGCTGGGGTTAAAGTACGCTAAAAGACCTGCTGATGAAAACCACCCTTACGGACACGGACGTATTGAGCCGCTTATCACCTTCCTGGTGGTGGCATTCCTGGTAGTTTCAGCTACGATAATAGCCTACGAGAGCATTCAGAACATCAATACCCCACACGAACTACCGGAACCCTGGACCCTGTATGTGCTGGGAGGAATTATACTCTGGAAAGAAATATCGTACCAGGTTGTTATCAGAAAAAGCAGGCAAACCAACAGTTCATCTTTGAAGGCAGACGCCTGGCACCACCGGAGCGATGCCATCACTTCTATTACTGCATTTATAGGCATCTCAATTTCCCTGGTAATGGGCAAAGGTTATGAAACAGCCGACGACTGGGCAGCGCTCGCTGCATCGGCATTTATCCTGTACAACTGTTACCATATATTCAGACCCGCGCTGGGAGAAATTATGGATGAACATGTATACGACGACCTGGTGGATGAAATAAGAGCAAAATCGATGCAGGTGCAGGGAGTAATGGCAACAGAAAAATGCTTTGTACGTAAATCAGGCATGAGATATCACGTAGATCTGCATGCCATTGTAAATGGCTCCATTTCTGTAAGAGAAGGTCATGATATCGCCCACAGGCTGAAGGATTATCTTAAAAAACAAATACCCAATCTGGGCAATATTTTAGTACATATAGAGCCCAGCCGTATCCAGTAATATAAGGCGCAAAACTCTTCACAGTTGACACTGTTGCTTAAAACAATTTCAGCTGCGCTTCTTCATTATTATCTTTTTCCTTTTCGAAATTCGATAGTCCCACACCCAATAACCGGATGCTTTTCCCCTGGATAGGCGCGCTATGCAAAATGTTTAACGCAGCCTGTTGAATATCTGCGGCAGTATTAATAAAAGCAGTAAGAGATATACTACGGGTCATTAATGAGAAGTCGTGAAATTTAAATTTAACGGTTACTGTTTTTCCTTTAAAGCCTGAGCGCGCCAGGCGTATTGCTAATCTTTCTGCAAGTATTTTCAGTTCGGCCTCCATGCTTGCGCTGGTAACCAGGTCTTCCTGGTAAGTGTCTTCCACACTCACCGATTTTGTTTCCCGGTGCGGCTGCACTTCCCTGTTGTCAATACCTCGTACAATCTGGTAATAAAACTTACCCGGCTTTCCAAAATACTGCACCATTTCTGTCTCCGACAATTTCTTCAGGTCGGCTCCCGTATGCAGTCCCATGGCTTTCATCCTGGTCGCCGTTACTTTACCAACACCGTAAAATTTTTCTACTGCGAGCGCTTCCATAAATTGTTCTATACGCGAAGGCCCTATAAAAGTTAAGCCATCCGGCTTATTCATATCAGAAGCTATTTTTGCTACGAATTTGTTGACAGAAACTCCTGCCGAAGCCGTAAGCTGTAATTCGTGTTTTATTGCTTGCTTAATTAACCGGGCAACTTCGAGAGCGGAGCCGACGCCCTGCTTATCAATAGTAACATCCAGGTAAGCTTCATCCAGAGAAAGCGGCTCTATCATATCTGTATAGCGATGAAAGATCTCGCGTATCTGGCGGGATACAGCCTTATAAGCATCAAACCTGGGAAATACAAAAATAGCTTCGGGACAAAGACGTTGCGCCGTTTTAGAAGGCATGGCCGATCTTATACCAAACTTTCTTGCCTCGTAACTGGCCGTAGCTACCACGCCTCCTCTTCCTTCCGGAAGACCTCCCACAACAACAGGTTTACCCTGATACGCAGGAAAATCCCTTTGCTCTACAGATGCATAAAATGCATCCATATCTATATGAATAATTTTACGATGAAGTATTGTACCATCCATACCGGCAAAGCTTTTGCTGGTTTAATATGGCTTCGGGGGATAGCATATCCTTTTCTAAATACAGGTTAGGCAGCCTTGCGCTCAAGAGCTTGAATGATGCAAGTCAATAGTTCCTGTTCTATACCGATCTCGTCATACGCTTCAGTGGATACAACACGGAAATTATGCTCATCATCTCTTTCAAAAACCAGCTCCCTCCCATCAACCACAATGTAAAATTTGTAGCTGTAGGCAAAAGTAACCAATCTTCCTTTCAGCACCCGCTCTTCTCCCTTATAGTTAAGGGCTAATTCAAAATAGTGTTCCATTTGTAATGGGCGCAAAAGTAAGCTAAATTATTGAGTATAAAGGCCAAAAAAACTCCGCTCATTCACAATCGCCAGGCGCCATGAAATGCAACAGTAAAATTGCGCTACGCCAATGACTAACCGGTACATTCGTTTCGGAATACATGTTTTTAGAAGAGGCATGAATAATTAAACAGACAGGGTGAAATAAAAGTGCTTCCCGCTATATCCAAGGCGTTTTATACTGATAGTGGCCCCATGGCCTTTGATGATCTCGCTGCACAAATACAAGCCGATACCAAACCCAATGAGTTGTGTTTAAAAAACGTCATGGTATCTGAGTCCTAAGTTAAAAATTCGATAGACTGATACCAATTTTCATTATTTTTTTTCTTCTCCCGCCGAATGTATACTATCCAAGATCTGGTCCAGAGACTTTTTATAGTGATACTTTATAAGGAGGTTATTAAGGTTGTTCTCGAATATGGCCCAGCGTTTTTCTTTACCAAAGGCCTCATACAATTGGCCGGCGTACTGCTTTAAACGGTTAAGATCTTTATTAACCAGCAGGTATTCAAAAAGTTCCAGGTAATTGTTCAATCCGTTTTTCTGAATCATCAGATCGACAAGATCTTTGGTGGACTGAATTTGATTGAAAAAAACGATAGCCTTTTTCATATCTGCTACAACAATATCCTCCAGTGCCTGCATATTCAACTGCTCATTCACAATATAACCATCTGTTTTAGCCCCTGTTATATCCGAAATCCGCTCTCTGAAATAACATTCATATTCCTTGGGTGCGGCGTTTTGTGCTTTACTTATGGCCTGGTCAATATAAGTTGAATGGATGCCACAGTTGATGTAGAACCTTATTTGAGTGCCGGTATTACCCCGGCTGTTCTGGAAATTAAAGACGAAAATAAGATCGTCTTTCTGCTTAAAGAAGTTAAGTCCTTTTTTTACAAATCCTTCGTTCTTTAAAAGAGGCTTAATTGTTTCTGCCACCAGTTGATTAAATCGTTCTTTCATAAGCCGGTCCTATTTATACTGTAAATTATACATAATGTCAGGCATTTAATATTACACACTTTCTAATAAATACCAGATCAGCAAAGTACTGACAACAATGATACCAAAGGTCAGCCCCGTGATAAGGGCCGGCGAGCTGCGGTAACTGTCAGAGTCAATTTGCGTGCTGATCTTTTTATAGTTTAAGAAGGCGAGTAAAGAAATCAATGCACCAATTGCAACCAATACAATGCCAATAGCCGAAGAATATCCTCTTTGCTGCACTACCGTTTCCCTGCCGAGCATAATGGAAACCTGCTTGACAAACAATGAGAATTTTACCACCACAAATCCAAATCCCATGATTCCTATGGCAGTTCTTACCCAGGCCAAAAAAGTGCGTTCGTTGGCCAGATGATCATTCGTTTTTTTAACGGGTTGGTTGTCCATTTGCAGATTTTATTAAAATTAAAGAATAGTTGGCCCATGATAGCAAGGCACCTCATAATTAATTTTTCACCTGCGCAGACCTTTTGTGTTCAAAAAATATTCCGGAATAAAACCGATGCGTACCTAATTACACTACTATTGTCTTTTTCCTGCCATCGGTTTCGTCATTATGCCGAATCAAGTATATTCGCTGATCCAAATTTATGAATATGGAAAGACGGGATGCTTTAAAGTCGCTGGCTATGGTTGCCGGGAGTCTTACCTTTAGCAATAAAGCTTTACATGCGTTTGAACCTGGCCGCAAAGACAGGAAAGTATTAACGGTAGCCCATATCACAGATGTTCATATCCGACCGGACTATGATGCACCCAACCGTTTTAAAAACTGCCTGAAGCAGATCGTAAAGCATCACCAACCCGATTTCTTTCTGAATGGCGGGGATTCTATTTATGATGCTTCCTATAACAGCGTAGTAAGAGAAAGAGTACACGAGCTGTGGAATATCTGGGATGATTGCTGGAAAAGCCTGAATAAAAAATATGACATCTATTCCTGTATCGGCAATCATGATCCCTGGTGGAAGGCTCCCGATAAAGATGATGAGATGTATGGAAAACCATACGTAGGTAAGCGGTTAAACATGCCTGACAGATATTTCAGGGCGCAAAAAGGCAACTGGCATTTCATTATTCTGGATGGCAACAATAAGGGTATTATGCTGGACGAAGAACAGCTATTATGGCTTGAAAAGGAACTAACGCAGATACCGGCTGATCATTATGTAGCCCTGATGTCGCATTATCCGGTTTTAAGCGCCACTGTTCAGCTGCAAGGTGGCGGCCACAGTGATTTTCGCCAGTTAAAAGACCTGTTCTATAAACATAGGGACAAAGTAAGGTTATTTCTAAGCGGGCATAATCACCTGCTGGATGAAACAGTTTACAATAAGGTCACTTACTGTAGCACAGGCGCTGTAAGCGGCTACTGGTGGGAAGATGGCGATAAAGAGTCGGCGGGACACAGCTGGTTTAAACAAACGCCGCCGGGTTATACCATACTAAAACTTCACCCCAACGGTATCGTAGAGCACACCTATCATGCACACGGATTTTGATCATTGGTCTGGCACTTTCTCATTTGCCTGATCGGTATCCAATCTCAGGATGTTAGCCGCTTGCCCACTCTTTCAAAATGAGGCGCCAGATGTTCTTTCATTCCTTTCCTGAAATCTTCGGGCTTCCCTTTTTTAATCAGCTCCAGTAAATCGCGGTGAGTGACCTTGCCCACCTTGGCCTTACCGGTTAGCTTCTGCTCTTCTTTCACTACGTATTCAAACACAGGGAGTAATATATTCTGAAAACGAAGAAAGGTGTCATTTCCCGTCATCTGGTATAGCTTGCTATGAAAATCTATCTCAAACTTCAATCTGAAGGGTTGCTGGATCTTGTTCACTTCTTTCTCCACAATTCGTTCCAGTTCTTCAATACCTTTACTGGTTACACGTGCAAATAACAGATCTGCCAGTCCCATTTCTAATACCAACCGCAGTTCAAAAAGGTCCTGGAGCGTTTTCTGGTCCAGCAACAACGGATCCATCACGCGCTCAAAACCGTTCATTATATCAGGCTCAGCCAGAATGGTTCCCCGCTTTTTCTTCGATTCAATCATTCCCAACATACGCAGGCGGCTTAATGCCTCACGCACTACATTGCGGCTAACATCAAGCGCCTCGGCCAGCTCCAATTCTTTAGGCAAAGCGTCTCCCGGTTTAAAAGCCTTCTTCTTTAAAAATTCTCTTAATCGCAGTTCCACCATATCGGCCATTGTGGCCGACTCTATCCTTTGAATGTCGTTACTGAGGTTTACATTAGCCATACGAAATATTGAAAATTTTTAATAAAACGAAAGTAGAATTATTTATGAATATGTAGGACAAAAAGACCGTTATAACATTTTTTTTTAAGGCCGCACAACAAATAATAATTGCCACAACGAATATCAGTCTTATAAGGGTCTGCCACCCTGCTTGTTTATATATTTAAACAATGAGATTATCTGAAATATGTTGAAACGATGGTTATTTTTTATTGCCCGGTAAATGGTTACGGATCCAATTTTCAGATAACCTGCAGGCAACCACTTCTTTGGGATTCCCTCTCCCGTATAATATCAATACAGAACCATCTTTTAAAACAGCTATGTCAGAGTAGTTCACCTTGCCTTCGGCAACGAGCAAGGGCGGATACCAGTAGCTTCCATTATTTCCGCTAACCTGAATCACCAGGTTTTGCCGCCCCGGACCGGAAGGATAGCTGGAAAGCAGGTAATTACCGGTAGCGTATTTAACTGTATTTAATCCTGCATCTACCGTTGTGATAGCTGCTTTGGAGCTTTCCTCAAACGGGCTCCAGTTTTTGCCGCCATCCCGGCTGAAAGAGATGAGTCTTTTTTGTAGTTTAGCTACACCTCCGGGTCTTGCGTCCATCAAAATGATTCCGTTACTTAGCTCAGCAAGACGGCTCTCATTTCCCTGCAAACTGTCTGACATAGGTACGTAGCCGCCCCCCTGCCATGTTTTGCCCTTATCGTCGCTATATAGGGTAGACACGCCGTATTTGCGCTGAAGCGGCGCGTAGCCGATACTACGCCGGTGCCAGACCTGTATTAATAAACGGCCATTTTTCAATAATATTCCGTGACCCGGGCCCGGAAGATGAAAAGCCCTTTTATACGGGTCGCCCGCGAACAAATGCGTTAGTGGAGAAGGAGCAGACCAGCTGTTGCCATTATCCCTGCTGGTTATATGATAGAGTACCGAGGAGTCGTTATTAAAATTTTCTGCATAAAATAAATGTACACTTCCCTCCTGGCCGGCAACAGGAGTAGGATTGGCATAGCAATTACCATTGCTGCTTCTTACCACTACCTGTGATGGCTCCCAGCTTTTACCGCTATCGCGGCTTCTTTTAAGTACAATATGATGAGGACTGGCATCGCCGGGTTGAAGTCTGCCCTCTGAAAAAGCCAATACATCACCATTAGCTGCAACTACTAACCCATAAACAAAGTGTTCCTTTATTTCGTCGCCCGGTGCTGCTTGGGGCCACACCACCGATTCAACCGGCTGCTGTGCGCACAAACTCTTTACGAAGAGCACGTATATGGCGAATAATAACGGGTATCGAACTGTCATAAAGTTTCTAGCTACGTGGCGTTACATATCGTTTTCCTGCAACACCGGGCCCGCAGTAAATATCGCTTCAGGCGGCAGGGAAATGAAGATCATTTTTTCATAAGATTTTTTCTTTCCGGCTTCAATAAATAAACCTATCCTGCCATTGGACAATTTAGTGATACTCGAATAGCCGCAGGGGCCTGCATACACCAACTTGCTGTTCGACCAGCTCTGGCAATTATCAAAACTGGTTTTTAAAGTCATGTGTGTTCTGCCTGTTGACACGGCAGGATTAAGAAACAAATGAGCTGCTGTACCCTGCAAGGAGCCAAAATTGACGATGCTTGCCTGGCAAACAGATTCGGTAAGCTGATAGTCGTGACTAATGGGGCTCCAGGTAACACCCCCATCTTTGCTGGTGCTAATGGCCCTTGAGAATTTTTCGTTATAAGAACGCATATTCATCATCAGCATTCCATCTGAAAGTTCTGTCACCTGGCTTTCGTTGCATCCGGGCGTAATAGAGGCACTCCGTTTCCAGGTTTTACCATGATCATCTGAAAACAATACATGCGCGCCGTACCCGTAAGGACCTTTTCTTATTGTACCAGCCGGATCATTGTAGCTATGATTTGCCGGTACTACCAATCGACCTTTATAAATACCATTTCTAATCTGGATGCCTATTCCCGGACCCGTTGCATACCAACCCCAGGAAGTATCTCTTGCTGCATCCCCCATGCTAACCGGCTTCGACCAGCTTAACCCATCATCGTCGGAATAACATATAAAAGGTAAACGCGGCGACCGGGAAGTTTTATGGATAATAGCCGTCTCCCCGTCCTTTCCATCATTCCAGGACGTAGCTAACCAAATGCGGCCCGTTTCCATATCTACAACCGGACACGGATTGCCACAGGTATTTTGCCCATCATTCCAAACCACTAATTCTTCACTCCATGTTATACCATTATCTTTTGAACGCTTTACTAAAAGGTCGATGTCACCGGTATCGCCGGCTTCCCTGGCTTCACAGAACGCAAGCACCGTTCCTTTTTTTGTTACCACAATTGCAGGGATCCTGTAGTTTTTATACCGGCCTTTACCTTGTTCCCAAAGCACCGATTTCTGAATAGCCGGCTGCAATGCTTTTGGTTGCGAACGGCCCATCAGCGGCATGAGCAATACTATTGCAACCGCTACTAAAACACCTGATCTCATCATTTTATATTTATTTAATATTAAGATATTTTATTATCCCCGTTTATAGGCTTCCAGCATTTCTGCCAACTTTTTTTCTACCTGCCTGTATTTTTTTTGCCCCGCCAGGTTTACCGCTTCAACCTGCGATTGTTTCATATCATACAGCTCACGGGCTTCAACAGCATTGGTACTTAAGTTGTACCAGAGGGTATACCTGAAATCTTTATCGCGGACAGTGTATCCCATATGTGTAGGATGCTGTGTGGTGATTGCTTTATACGGCCTGCAAAACTGGCTGTAAGCTACGTGATCCCATGTCATACCAGGGTTGGATAATAACGGAGCCAGGCTTTTACCACTTAACTGAGTAGCAGCTTTTACACCACATAAATCGATAAGTGTTGGATAAATATCTATCGCCTCAACAATAGCATCTGATTTACCTCCTCTTTTGCCGACAGCCGGAGCCGATATGATCAGGGGAATACGTGTATCGAGCTCAAAGTTGGTAGATTTACACCAAAGATCCTGTTCGCCCAAATGGTACCCATGGTCGCCCCATAATACTATTATGGTATTATCTCTTAATCCCAAACGATCGAGCTCCCGTATAATTTTGCCGATCTGCACATCTACATAACTGATGCAGGCATAGTAAGCGCGTATAAGGTCCTGCTCTTTCTGCGTGCCGATTGATCCCCGATCGGGAATATCGGTATACCCTCTAAGTTCCTGCCATTGGTGAAAAGCAATACCGGGCGCGTACAACGGCCGGTATTTACCGGGTACAGGGGAAAAGTTTGTATGCCGGTATAGATCCCAATATTTTTGAGGTGCACAAAAAGGCAAGTGTGGCTTCTTAAAACCAGTAGCCAAGAAAAAAGGTTCGCCAGACTCTTTTAACTTATTTAATAGTTTGATGGTCTCGTTTGCGATCTGCCCGTCAGGGTATTGATCGTCATCCGTTTCAGTAAATTCAACCGCGTCTCCTTTTCCTCCTTTCTTATTTCTTTCCAGCTGGTATTCCCGGCTACTTATAATAACGTTGCCGGGCGGTAAGGTTGACCAGGAAACAGCATCAAGCGTTTTTTTCGTATTATGAAATATCTTACCTATACTAATAGCCGTATACCCTGCATTCCTGAAAGCCTGCGGCAAAGTAACCACCTCCGGAATCTTTTCCCTGAAATGTGTCACCAGGTCGGTAACCCCGTTTTGATCCGGACGAAGCCCCGTCAATACCGATGCCCTGGAGGGATTGCAAACAGCCTGCTGGCAATAAGCATTATTAAATACAATACCGTTACCCGCCAGTTTGTCCATATTCGGTGTGATGGCCTTCCGGTCGCCGTAACACCCCATGCTGGGTCTTAAATCATCTGCCACAATAAACAAAACATTGGGCCGGCTCAACGCCTGTCCATATCCCGCCAATGTTAATACAGACAATAACAGGATGGCGGAATATTTACCTAAAAAATAAAACATAATTACCGGATTGTCGTTAAGACTTTTTTAACTCATTCTATTCTACTAAAGGTTCTTCAACGCAGTTACCTCCTGTACACCACAATTCCTTCCTGCGGGCTTTCTACGCCGCCCTCACCTGCGATCACCATTTTTCCATCGTTGGCAAAAGCTCCATCCATATTACCAATGGGTGATGCATAACCCCTGTAGGCCGTACGGGTAAATAACATCCCTGTTTGTACAAATGATGCACCGTCGTTGCTGCTTTCAAATACTGTTGGAGTAATGCCGTAATTCGGACCGTTGTAAACCTGTGGATCCTTTTCCCTGCCTGCGGGATTGATCAGATATAGTTTACCTGCATTATCCTTTAAAGTTACACCTCCATACATATGACCAAAAGTTGAGGTAGCTACTCCCGGTGCGATAGCCGCTGGTATGGTCCAGGTATCACCACCATCGCTGCTATAGCATACCAGCTTGCTTTGGGGGGCAGTATTACCATGAGACAACGTTAGCATCAAGCGATTGTCTGCGAGTTCAATTACAGAACCTGACGTAATATTTGTTCCGCCTATATTCTGGCTTTTTCTCCAGGTGGTTCCGCCATCATCCGACAGGGCTACCTTAACGGAAGTTCCCCCATAAATCAATGGCATCACTAACCGGTTTTTATAAGCCGCAGCCTGCAGCTGAATGCCATGCCCGGGACTGCTTTTTACAAATCCCCGGCTGATATCTTTTAATGATGCTGTAATATCAACAGGTGGAGACCAGGTTGCCCCGTTATCTGTTGATATTACCTGGTACAGGGCCTGTTCGGCCGGATAACTAAAAACGCCGTTAGCTGTTACGCTGGTTGTTAGCCTGCTGTAATGCAAAATAATCTTACCATCTGTTGCAGCAACCACCTGGGGAAAACCATACGTGTCATCAGATCCTTCACCGGCGATCACGGTAATATTATCTTCCCAGGTTTCGCCGTTATTGGCAGACCTGCGCATAATGATATCGGTATTACCCACCGGTAACGTATTTTGCGCAACACGCTCAAATGCGGTTTTCGGGTTTCCCCGTCCTTCTGCAAAAAGCAGCAGGTTACCGTTGGCTGCTTTAGCCAGGGCCGGGGCCTGTATACGTGCATATCCTTTTTCATTTTCATGCATAGCATAATTAACAGTATACATATCGGTGCTTTCCAGGTAAAAGTCGTGTACGGTAACAAAATTTCTCCAGGGCCTGATCATGGGTGTAAAATAATACAGGCTTTCGCGGGAGAGCTTGAAAAGAAAACATAGCGTGCCGTTAATCTTCATGTAAAACAGGTTGTCGTGTATTACAACTTCCATCTCTGCCGGCACGCCGGGCACAATCACTTCGTTGGCGGTGGGCCAGCCCAGGTCGGGATTTACAGAAGCTCCCAGTTTACCATACAGGTCTACAAAAAAAGTGGGTGCTACGTTACTGTTACCGTCAAAACCAAACACAAAGCTGCCGCCTGTTTCCCAGCTACGCCCAAGTTCCAGGCCCGCTGCCGTACCGCTGAAGGTGCCTACAGTAACTTTCGCATACATATAAAAGCTTTTTCCCTCTCCTATCGGTACGAAATATTTAGACATAGCCCAGTTATAAGTATAACTATTGGGGTCACCTCCCAGATGGTCTGCATTTGTAAGAGGGTAATAGTTCCTGTGCGGAATCAGCCGCATGCCCTGGTTCTCCCTTATCCACGAAACGGTATCATTCATTGCCTTGTAATCGGTAAAGCCCTTAAAAAGGATCTTTCCGTTATCTGCAATGCCGTCCTTCATCAGCCACACACCGGCCTGCCTGCTTTTGTCAAATGGAAAAGGCAGCGAGTCGGTTACGTTAGCGCGGCTTGAATCGGGAAAAGGTCCCGGAAAATCAAAATGTTGTTCTTTGTAACATCCGCTCGTCAATAGCAATAATAAAAATGAGCAGATGGGTACGCTGAATATAATAAGCTTTTTCATTACTTTATATTTGATCCGTTTGTGCTTATGATGTAGATTTTTTTACCGGTCCTTACCAGAGTAAAGGATCGATAGGTATATACCAATTGTCCTGGTTTTGCAGCTGTGCGCGTATCGCTTCACTTTGCGGCGCACTGTATTTGGCGGCAACTGCATCTGCCAGCTGATTTTTGCCGGAAAGCCTTGACCACAACATCAGGTCGTACCAGCGCTTACCTTCAAAAGCATTTTCCCTTGCCTTTTCTTTAAAGATCAGGCCCAGCATAAACTCTTTGTTGCGGTAATCGGTTTGCGCCGGGTCCAGCTCTTTTAATCCTCTGGCCACACGAAGCATGTTTACAAAATTGAACGCAGTGGAATAGTCGTTCAGCATAAGATCGGCCATGGCTTTAATAAGATAAGCATCAGCGCTCCGGTAAAAGTTCCAGCTGGCGTCGCTTTGGAAGGGCGGTCGCATAGAAGCTACATTGTCAGAGCCTATGTATTTCCATATTACCGTATCGCCATTCACCACTTTATAGCTAAAAGCAGTTCTTATATCTCCACCTTCATAAGAAAAAATGTTCCTGATCACCTGCGATGCCGGCTTCAGGTAATATTTGCCGCCATCTTTGGCCAGCGAAGAAGTAAATTCCTGCAGTCGGTTTACCTCAAAGGCATTATTATACATGTATCCCAGCAGGAACATCGAATGCAGGGAAGCATAAGAGCCGGTAAATTGGTTAATCCAGGTTCCGGAAGTACCTAATGTATGATTACTGTTCCGTACAGGAGAGTTGGCAAATGCGGAGGCGGCCTGGTAATCGCCCAGCCATAATGCTAATTCCGACGCAAAAGTGGCTGCCATTGCCTGCGATACGCGGCCATATCTTTCCTGGGCGGGAAGCGTATTGCGGTTCCACTGGTAGTTAATCGGCAATATACCCAACACCGTTAATACATCGTTATAAATCATACGCAATATATCTTCCCGGTTGTTCATATAATAAAATCCGTTCCTGATCTCTGCATTTGTCATCGACTGCGCTCTCCTTACCACCGTGTCTCCCGATTCGCTTATATACCTGAAGTTTTCCGCAGCATCAGAAAGAATGATGGGAAATTGCCTGAAGTTTTTTGCCAGGATGAAATAGGCATAAGACCTTAAAAGCAGGGCTTCAGCATAAAAGGCGCCTGCATCCCTTTCAAGGATCTTATCGTCAAGCTTTGCCACTCCATAAACTTTTTCGAGCTGCCTGTTACACCTTGCTATAGTTTTATAAATGCCGGCATAGTTGGTGTAAGGATTTTGCACACTTATCGCATTCAGCACAAATTCGTTGATATAAGGATCAGGCTCCTTCTGCCCGGTAGTGACCATATCAGCGCGTGCATCTCCCCATAACAAAAATTTATGCACTTCCTGGGTAAGCGGCTGGTACATGCCCATAGCAGCAGCATTCAGGTCGTCCCTGTTTTTATTAAAATCTTCATCCTTTACTACCGAATAAGGATTCACGTCGTAAAAGTCTGAACACCCGGCTATACAGATGCACAGGGGCGTCAAAAAAACCAATACCGGTAATAACAGGCTGCTCGTATTTTTTAAAACTCTGTTCATTGTTGATTTTTTTATTCTTACAAGGAAACTTTTACACCCAGTATAACGGACCTGGGTAACGGCGACGCACCAAAGTCGATACCGCGTAATAATACATCTGATGATGAAATCACTTCCGGATCCAAACCACTGTAAGAAGTTAGGGTAAACAGGTTCTCGCCGGTGACATTTACTTTTATTCCTTTAATAAAAGTCCATTTTGCTTTAAGTGGAAGCTGATAACCTAAGGTCAGGTATTTTAAACGGGCGTAGCTGCCGTCTTCCACCCATAAATCAGACGCCATACCATTAGACGAAGGATCTCCATACGCCGCACGGCTTAAGCCATTACCCGGATCGCTGTCCGACTTCCATCTTCCGGCTACCTCGGGCGACTGGTTGGAATAGTCGCTCATCAAACGCATTTGTTGTCTGTAGCTGTTATAAATGTCCTGGCCGTAAGCAAAAGAGAACCCTGCATCTAAAGAAATATTTCTATAGCGAAAGCCGGTACCAAAGCCACCATAAAGGTTGGGTAAGGGTTTGCCGATTACCTGTTTGTCCAGCTCATTGATCTTTCCGTCTTTATTTAAATCTTCCACTATGTAATCGCCGGGCCGGTAGGCAGTGCCATCGGCCTTTTTAAGATTTACATCTGCTGCTGATTGAAACACACCTTTTATACGATACCCGTAAAAGGATCCGATCGTCTCCGACTCGCGGGCAATACCGCTGATCCCGGCCATACTCCTGATGACATCACCGTTGCTCAATTGCTCCACGGTATTTTTTAAGGTGGAAAGGCTTCCGTAAACATTCCACGTAATTTTTCGATTCTCAACAATGCGCCCGTTAACAGACAGTTCAATGCCGCTGGCAGCAAGTGTACCGCTGTTTTCGAATTGAGGATCAAGACCTAACTCAATAGGATAATTACGGAAGGTAATCAGGTTCTTTGTGATGCGATGATAGTATCCTGCGTCAATATCCAAACGCCTTTTAAATAAACTCAACCTTACACCCGCATCAAAGGCATCGGTTATTTCAGGTCTGATGCGTTCATTGGCTACATTACCCAGATACACCCCGCCATATCCGAAATAACTGATTGCATAATACAGGTTATCCTGGTAATAACCCCGCACATCATAATTTCCTGTTCGTCCCGCACCTGCATGTAATGCCAGCTGGGTTGTAGCCGAACGATCCAGCAGGTCGAGAAATATATCTGAACATCCGTAGAAATTCCACCGGCCTTTGGGCCCGAAATTGGAAGAGCCCTCTGCGTTGAAGTTTACAGAAAATGACAACCGGTTGAAGAAATCAAGATTGCCGGAAAAATACAACCTGTTTAAATTAGACCGGAACCTTATATTGGAGGCGCTGTCTACAATGCCCTGTTTTAATGTTTCATAGTCGTCGGTACCGGCATTGATCTTATGTGCAAAAAGCGCTTTATCTTCATAAGTTTCAAACCATGCACCTAATTGCCCCTGATATTTTATATTTTTTGCCCAGTTACCGGTTTTAAGTACATAAGTATTCCAGATAAATGTGAACTCGCTTGAATTACGATTGGCATTTTGCCTGATCCTGTTTTTATCGGCCACAATGCCCAGCGCCGGCCTGTACTGACTCTCCCGCATATTATAATAACTAACCGATAAAGAAGTGTTTAACGACAGGTTCTTTTCGATATGCCATAAGCCTGTAATAATGCCATCTACCCGGTTTTCTTCGTTGGTGTTTTTCATGTTTTGGACCAATGCCTGCGGGTTACTCTTGCCCAATACATCCACATCAGCTAAAAGTTTTGTGGGCACTCCTTCCTCGTTGTAGGAGTAACTATTCAAAAAAGGTGCTTTAGTGGCAGCTGTGAAAAAAGGGTGAACTCCCCAACTATATCCTTCTTCGGAATACCTCGACCCTGTATTGGAATAACTCAGGTTATTGGATATTTCAAATTTTGACGATAATTTATAATCAAGGTTAAACCTCATCGTAGTTCGGTTAAACTTTGATGCTTCAATAGTTCCTGTACGGCCCATATGACCTATACTGAACATATAGTTGGCGTCGCCCGAACCTCCTTTTAATTTTACATGATAATCGTTATAACGCGCAGGACGTGTTACCATATCCACCCAGTTGTTGTTGTTGTTGTAGGGAGCCGATGCCGGTTTGAAAATAGGGTTGGCTGCTATATCTCCGTCCGAAGCCCCGTTCTCTTTCATATAGGCAGCCAGGTAGGTTTTAAATTGATCAGCCCCCATACGGTTAACATCATAATCAGCCCGCAAAAAACCGGTATTTGCAGTAAATTCAATTTTAGTACCACCAAACTCCCCTCTATCTGTAGACAGGTAAATAGCACCGTTAGCACCACGTCCGCCCAATGCTGATAAGTCTTTAGCTTCTTTCAAAACAGTAACGGATCTTATATCATTAACATTTAAAAATCCAAAGCGGGTAGGCTCATAATTGGAAAGAAAGGGCGATAATTCCCTTGAATATTTTATGGGGATACCATCAACATAAATCGTAGGACCTGCTTTAAGATTAACGGTGTTGATTCCCCTGATCATTAAAAGAGGAGCGGCACCGATAACACCGGTTTCGGTGACCTGCACACCCGGCGTTCCCGGTAATAATTCGGCAAATGAAACCGCATCGCTCTGCACGGGAAAATTTAGCGAAGCAGCGGGTACCAGGATTCCCAGCTTTTCCATTTTTACGATGCTTACCGAGTCTGCTGCTTTTTGCGCTTTAGCACTATCCAGCCAGCCGCTCAATATGGCTACGCCACTCCAGGTAAGCAGTCTAAAATATATCGAACTGTATTTCATTTCTGCTATTTAAGTATTATTTTACGGGTATCAGGTCTACCATGTCCATCAGCATATCGCAGCAATATGACGGACTGTTATTACTTCCAAATCCGGCAAATGCGAAATAAAGCGTAACATCCCCCCTTTCTGTCACATTAATTTCTCCGCAATTGTTATATACCAGGTAGTTCCACTCCTCGAAGGTGCCATTGCTAACCGCCATATTAATATTTTCAGCAACCAATATGTCTTTGTAAATCACCAGGAACTTTCCACGCGTAGCGGCGCCCCTGTGTATCATTCGTATCCGGTATTTACCCACAGGCACATCAGGAACCGTAAACCAGAAGTAATCGCCCACCTGCATGGCATTGAATGCAACAATTTTGGGTTCTTTATTCTGGTGATAGCTTTGGGTGCCTGTATTTAATACGATAGAGGCCGGCGCTTCGGTAAACACGTTTTGCGCGCCATACGGACTGCCGGGCGGATACAGGTTAAAACGGATGGTTGCCGGCTTGGCGGCTACAATCTGCAGCACTGTATCCAAAGTATGATAAATGCCATTGCTGCATACACGATCAATCCCGAGCACCTTGGTTTGGTTAAACGGAAACGTTTCATTGATGAAATATTTCCCGAAAGCGTCAACCCTAAAACTTTGAGCCTCCCTGGTATACAACGAGTAAAACCTTTTACCGCTGAGGATATTCAGAAAATAGCTCGAATCAGGGATAATATGGTACTTCACCCATTCTTCTATATCAGAAATATCGGCCTTATTAAAATTGGCCCTGTTTAAAGCTTCATCGCTTTCAATAAACAGGGTTATAGTGCTGTCTTTTAAATACCTGCCGTAACCTGTTTCTTCAAATATGTTCAGCATGGTTGTATACTTGCCGCTTTGCTTCAATGTTTCGTATACAGATGTTACAGGTGGGGTTAATACGTTGTTAATCACGTTCACGTAACCATTAGTAAATTCAATATTACTTTCAGTAATGGTAGCAGCATTATTAAGATTAATGGCGTTGTAGGATTCGCTGATGTCGGCAATCAGGTATTTATTGTTGAATACGGTTGGGGCGGGTAAAGGGCCGAACTCGAATTCGTTGGCATTAATTTTTTCATTAAGCAAATGATACCTGAAGTAATTGATCCAGAACTCAGGGCTTCTGTCTTTTATAGATGTTATGGCTTTGCCGGTTTCAGAAAGGGTTTTGAACAACTGCTCAAATGCCGTATTGCTGGGGATGAACACGGTATAGGAACCCGCGGTTTTTAAAAGGTTCCGTTGTTTTACGTAGTCTGTCAGTTCCCTGAAAATACTCAGGTCGGGCCGGGTATCGATATAATCCATTATCTGCATTTCGTCATTCGAATCGTATCGTGCGCCCGACATCTCTCTTTTACAGGCTGGGGTGGCAAACAGTATAACGGATATAATCAGTATAACAGAAAAGCGTTTCATACCAATGATTTTTGACAGTGATCGGTTTATTTATTCTTATAATATTCCTTTTGCTGAAGCTTCAGATTATTTTCTATTTCCGTACGATGGTAGGGTAAAAACCAGCTTTCAGGGTTCAGCAACCTTGCCCTTATAACCTGGTACGAATATCCCATAGCATTATTGGTAGCCGACTTTGTAAGCAATGCGTTTTGCAATCCGGCCCTCCTGGCGATTCTTACAGCGGCAAACCACTCCTTGCCCTCGAAACCCAGTTCAGCTTCTCTTTCCATTAAAAGCCTGCTGAAAAACTCCTCTCCTTCTCCCCCTTCGCCCTGGTTTAACTTTGGAATGTTACAATGCTCCCTGATGAGGTTGATCATTTCTTCGGCTTCTGCATAGCGATTCAGCATCGCTAAAGCTTCGGCTTTCATCAGCATAATTTCCCTGTACCTGTAAAGAATATAGTTCACGGTTCTGCGATCATTATTAGGCCGGTACGAGAGCTGGTAAGCCTGCTGGCCCAGGAACTTATATACTTCAGCACCACCGCCATAACCATTGGCTATGCTGGTTCCCATACGATAACTGGCATACTCTTTAAACCTGATAGTATCTGAACTGACATATCCGGGCAAAGAAGTGGGGTACAGAATTTCCGAGTTGGCGAGTAGCAGGTTGACAGGGTTTGCCAAATAGGTAGCTCCGCCGGTGGCAGTTGTAGAAAAATTAGCAAACCAATTATATACGGGCGAGGCGGGGCCTGTTTGCACATGCTGCAATTCGAAAATTGTTTCGGCCGAATTACCCGGGTTAAAAATGCTGTACCATTCTAATGGCGCTAATAACCTCGATTGATACTGCTGATCTAAAGGGGCACACATCGCCAAAACACCCTGGTAATCATTTTTCCAAAGCTTTACGTCGGCCCATAAAGCACGCACTGCATTTTTGGTGATCCTGCCGCAACGATAGGTTACTTCTTCAAAAGTTTCAGGCGCCTGTGCCAGTGCTGTAGTAAGATCGGCTTCAATCAGGTCTAATACTGCAGATTCAGCAGATGCCGCGGTATTCACCTGCTGGTTGTCCGACTCATAAGGTTCTGTAATAATGGGAACTTCTTTAAACGCTCTCACCAGGTAAAAATAATTGAGCGCTCTTAGCCCGTAAGCTTCTCCCAGCATGGTTTTCAGCTCTTCTTCTTTAAAAGTAGGATCATTGGTTAAGCCCAATGGCGCATTTTTGATAAAGGAATTGATCCACCCTATCGATTTATATATTACTCCAGGAGAGCAAACCATTCTCCGGGTAAATGTCATGCGACAGAAATTGCCCGTGATTCGTGGTAAACGCGTCGCCCGGACCGGGTTCATAGAGACTGGAACGAATATCGCCCCAAACCTGATAAGAGTTAAGGTTACCCTGCACAGAAGTATATAACCCCATTAATGACGCAAATACCTGGTTCCGGTTTTGCCAGAATTCGTTATGCACCAGGTTATCCGGCACATCTACTTCCAGCAGTTTATTACAGGAAACAGACAGGGTGATGATTACAATGAGTAGGCAGTATTTTATTTTTGCTGTCATCTGTTTATATTTTATGGCTTTTCAGCCAACAGTTATGCTCTTTTTTTATCCTAAAATCCTATATTCAGCCCTAATGTATATTGCCTTGGAGGAGCGGTAGTGGCATTATCTATACCAAATAAATACACACTGCCGGTAATCGGAACTTCCGGGTCCAGCCCGAGGTAACGCGTCCAGGTGTACAAATTATACCCTGTAACAAAAAAGCTGAGCTGGCGCACTCCTAACCCGATTTTTCTTACGAATTCCTTACCGGCGGTATAGGTTAAGGACACTGTTTTTAAACGCAGGTAGGATCCGTCTTCTACCCAACGTGTTGATGCTGCCGCATTCCATGAGTTATCGGGTTGTGCTCTTGGTATTTCTGTAACGTCACCCTGGCGTCTCCAACGTGCCAGTACAGACTGCGACTGGTTATGAGAAACCGTCATTCGCTCCATATACTGGCGGGTAGCATTAATAATATCGTTACCGGTTTGGTATTGCAGGTTCAGCGTTACGATCCAGTTCCGGTAATTGAAAGTATTATTCCATCCGCCAAAGAACTGGGGACTGGCATCACCTATCTGTACACGATCCAGCTCATTAATTACCCCATCGCCGTTAATATCCGCATAGATCATATCGCCTCCTTTAAACTGGCGGCCGGTAGCAGAACCATAACGCATATATTTGGGCGTAATGCCATCTGCCTCGTAAATGGTATTGCCTTGGGCATCCTTTAATATAGCATCGTCATCACGTGAGTATACTCCCAATGCTTTATATCCGTAAAATGCGCCTACAACATCGCCTTCCTGTAGCTTAGATGTAAAACCTGACTGGCTTACCGTAAACGCGTTAGCATCAAAAAGCTCCGGTAATTTTATAATCCTGTTGCGGTTGGTAGCAATATTGAAAAAAGACTTCCATCGCAATTTCGTATCGCTACCTTTCAGGATAATGCCGGTTATCCCCAGCTCCCAACCAGCGTTGCGAACGGTTCCAAAGTTGATATACTGCGATGCATAGCCTAAGGTGGAAGATAGCCGCTCCTGTAATAAAAGATTATTCGTAGTTCTGGAATAAAAGTCGAGCTGGCCGGTAAGCCTGTCCTTAAAAAAGCTCCAGTCTAAACCAAGATTGTATTCGGAGGTGCGCTCTTCCCTGATATTATCATTAGCGAATTTAGAAGGATACGTATAGGTTTGACCAAGATAACCGGTTCCGGTGCCATAGGCAATATCATACAGGTTATTCAGCCTGGGCAAATTTCCTGTAACGCCATAAGCAAACCTTGGCTTTATAAAAGTGATCCATTCAGCATCTGCTAAAAAAGACTCTTTACTTATTTCCCAGGCGCCGCCAATGGCAGGAAAAACAGAGTAAGGGTTATCGGCGCCGTATCTTGAATCGCCTTCTGTTTTTCCGGTAACCGTCAGGAAGTAACGATCCTTCATGGCGTAATGCCCCTGCACAAACATGCCCAGGTATTTCGATGTGCCGTAGCTACCTGTAGCCGCAGATATAATCGCAGCAGCGTCTGCCGATTTCAATTGAGGGGAAGCGCTATTATAGTATTGAATCTCCGTAGAATTATTCCTGTCTATGTTATAGGTAAGCACCCCTGTAAAGGTAAGACGATGGTCTTTCTGCCTGAGCGCCGACCAGGTTAAACGGTTATTGCTGTTGATCATGAGCTGGTAACCTTCCGTTTGCAAACCGGCATTATACAGCACTTCCCCGGGCAGGGCATCTGTTGCATAGCCTGGCAAAAAATATTCATCAGCCGATTCCCTGAAATCCGTTGATACCTGCGCCCTGAAATCGATATTGCTACGTATTTTAAAATCTACCGAAGTGGATGCCATAAAACGATTGGCCCTGGTGAAATAAGTAGAGTAATCGATCAATGCTAGCGGGTTATACCTGGAGTGTGAAGAAATGGTAATATTACGATCCAGGAAATAATTTAAACCATTACGTGAGTATACGGGGAAATAGGCAGGAATCTGCCTGGCCAACAACAATGGGTTGAGCTCCTGGCTACCATTGGTAATAGGATGTTCCTGACCTCTTTTGTCGGTTAACGAATTGGTATAATTAAGATCGGCTGTAACTTTAAACCTGTCTGAAACTTTATAGTTCAAATTAAACCGCGTGTTAAATCTGTCATAACCGGTTCCTTTTGTGGTTCCGTATTGATTGGCATAACCCAGGCCCCAGTAATAGTTGATCCTGTCGCCGCCGCCGCTCAGCGCCGTATTGTACTGTTGAAAAATCCCCTTCCTGGTAATAACATCTGTCCAGTCGGTATTATTATTAAAGATCCAGGCGTCCGAACGGGTTAAATCACCTCTCAGCTCTAAAAAGGAAGTACCATTATCTAACCCTCCGGTAGTTTTTTCAATATAATAAATACGTTGCTCATCGCCCGACAACATAGGAATGGTCCGGGGTACTTCCGTTAAGGTAAATTTTGTGTTAACCTGCAGCTGGGCCTTTCCTTTTTTACCGCGTTTGGTTTGAATAACGATTACGCCGTTCGCTCCTCTTGATCCATATAACGCAGTGGCAGAGGCATCTTTTAAAATATCTATTGAAGCGATATCCGACGGATCAAGATCACCAATAGGGCTGAAACCGAAATCGGTAATACTGGCTACCTGGTAGTTATTTCCGATGATCTCCGCGCCATCCACAATCCACAAAGGATCGTTCATACCCGAGATACTTGAAATGCCCCTGATGCGTATACTGGCAGCGGCACCCGGGTCGCCGCTGGCCGACACTACCTGCAGGCCCGGCGCCATACCCTGCAACAACTGTTCTACATTTACTACAGGCATCTTCTCCGTATTCTCCAGGTCTACCGAAGCCACGGCACTTGATAATTCTCTTTTATCAATGCTTAAAAAACCCAGGTCGGCCTTTTTCTGAACGGTCGACACCACTTTCACAATCTCCATCGAACTGCTGTCTTCCGAAAGGTAAATGGTAAAAAACGTATGAGTGCCTATTTCTTTTTCCTGGGTCTGGTACCCCATATTCGAAAACACGACTTTACTGCCGCCTTTTGAGTTGACAATTTCAAACTTCCCCTCTTCATTGGTTTTATTGCCATTTAGCGCCAGGTTGTTGGCATTTACAATCATTACAGAAACATCCGGTAACGGCTTTCCCCCGTTTTTATCGTATACAACGCCCCTAAGCACCGTTCCATCCTGGGCCTTTAAAGCCAGGCCTGCCACCAGGAAAAAGAGAACCGCTATACCTTTATAGAAAAAGTTTTCGTTCATGACTTTGAAAAGCATTTAGTTTTTAAAATACGCTATTGATTTTGTGGATGACCCCGTTACTCCCCTGCGTATTAGATGCAACAGGTTTAACTGTTTTTCCTGCGGTGTTGGTCACTGCAAAATTTTCCCACCGGCCCGCAACTGTTAGCAGCTCCCCGTTTTTATTAGCAATCTGGCCGTTAAAATCACCGTCGGTAAAAACATAACGGTTGGGAATGATATAAGACTGAACAAAGTTTCTTAGTTCGGTTGCGTTTAAAGCGGCTACATTAATACCTGCTGCTGTGATGGCGGCATTTCCTGGCGCTATTACTGTGTAAGTAAAAAAGCCTGTCAATTGTAACTGTGAGGCGATACCGGATCGATCCAGTGCCGAAATATAAAGAGACAGCTCGGGATCCTTTTTCATGAGGTTGTACACCGTTATGGTATCGTTGAGTTTATCGAGCGGTTTCAGGAAGCCATCGATACCATAGATAGCGCCGTTAGAAGCTTCCCACTCAGGTGCCGAAGATACCAGATTTACCGAATTCCCGGTATAATCGTAAAACTTACCGGCATCGTAAAGGATGTATCCAAAATTGGTTGGATAGAATTTTTTGCGAAATCCCCCGTCGGCACGCACATCGATATTAAAGATGCCGGCTTTACATTGCTGCACCCTGTACAACCGGTCAATGTCAAGCATATCCTCCGCCAGGGGAAATCCCCACACTTCATCCGACTGTATCAAAACTGTTTTAGGGCTATGCTGGTAATATTGCCAATCGAACAACCCGTCGCTCAGGCCCGCATTCAGGAACATCCAGTACCACTGACTGAATTTTTTGTACTTTAAGTAAACGCCCCCTACCACGCTGTTCATTTCGGGAGATTCAATCAGCTTGTTTACCTTATAAATAAAACTATTGCTCGCATGTACCGATCCGGTTATAATGGAAGGAACATCTGCAATCATACGTGAATAGCCTGAAATAGATTTCCAATCCGGGTTCAGACGCTTCAGATCACTTTTATACCAGAGGTTTTCTATAAGAGCCGATCTGATCAGGGTATACATAACCCTCCTGGGTACCGAATCAATAGTATTATCAATATATTGTAAATAGGGCTGAAAGTATTTACGGATGGCTTCGTTGGTTGGGGCTAAAACGGTAGACAAAACAGACTCATTTGCCAGGTTTCTGCCAAAAGAAAAAGATTTGTACAAAGTAGTATCTACCCAGCCGAATTCATCTTTTTCACCCAATTCAAATTGCACATGCTTTTCGATCCATGAACTGAAAATAGAGGTTTCGGGATCTGCTGCCAGCGCTTCATCTGTTCGGGGTGCAATATTTAAAGGAGCCGCCAGAACATGTATCACCCCGTTACTGGCATCTAAATCGGGTTCTGCAATAGCTACTCCTTCTATCATAAAGCTTTTGCCTTCTTCCGGCGCGCCATAAAGAGTAACATAGTCTTCCTGTTGGATTTGCAAAAATGAGCCTGAAAAAAGTCTGATGCGCTTACCCGGGTTGTTACCTTCTGTGCGGGTGGTAAAATTGGTAGTCCTCGATTTATTAATTAAGGATGTTGCATTATTATATAGCTTATTAATATCATACTCGTAATACATCCCATTGATGAAATGATAATTTACATATCGCCTCGAAACATCACCAGGCATTGACTCAACAGAGCTATAGCCCAACTTCGTTAAATAAGCGGTTACCTGCTGATCGGTTGGGGCAAGGCAGGTATACATGGCTGACGAACCCAGCGTTTTTCTTAAACCGGCTTTGTCTATCATCTTAACAAAAAAAGAGAAGCGCCCGTCTGCCTCCAGCACTTCTACAATATTTTTATCCAGAGCGCCCTTCGGGTTGTAATACTGGTTTAATTCCTTAGCACAGGAAGCCAGTAAAAAGTTACCTAACAGGCATGCATATAAAATAATGTGCAGCTTTCGAACCATTTTCATCTGTTTGATTTTTGATTTCTTTATGGCCAGATGGAATTCCGCACAAAAAAATATTCGTTCTTTTCAGGTATAAAAATGAATATTTTCTTATACTTCATTTCATCTGTAAAATATTATGCTATTGGACGGCCACAGTAACAGAGCCAATTGAAAAAGCATTTAAAATATTGTATTAATGTTCTACAAAATTATAGTCCCCCATCTGTCATCCAAATAATCACGCTCGTTATCGAATTATGTTTTTGTAAAGTTTATGCAGTGGCAAACTGCCGCAATCCTATCGTTATTTTCTGGCCGGTCAGACCAGTTAAAAAGTTTACTTAATCCTCCCGTTCCTGAACAGCAGGTTTTAAAACCGACAGCTGAACGATCAATACGATCAGCACCACGCCCGACATCAATGCAAAATCGCGTCCCAGGTGACCTTCATCTGACGATTTACCCAGCATGCTGGTGATAAAAGCACCAAAAAATACTCCTGTCATATTCATCAATCCATACGCCGTAGCCCGGTACCGCGCGGGCACAAACTGACATAGTATGGGCATGTTATTGGCATCGAACATGCCGAAGCCAATACCAAATAAAACCGCCGCAAGGATCAAAACAAATGTGGTATTACCAAAACCTAATAATAAAATGGCAGGGATCGTTAAAAATACACCTATGGCACTGGTGTATACGCGTGCTTTTATATTTTTTTGCACCCATTTATCAGAAATAATTCCGCCCATGATTACTCCCAGGAACGAGGACGCTGCAATGGTGATAGTAGCTATCGGACCGGCGATCGCCATATCTATTCCCAGGCTATCGGAAAACAATGTAGGAAGCCAGTTCTTGGTAGCCCACCCGGGTAAACTGGGCATTGCAAAATAGAATAGGATCACCCAGAAAGACAGGTTGCTGAAAAGCCATCCTACGCCTTTTAGTATATTATTGTTTGTTGGCTGAGGAGTGGCAATATTCTGAAGGGGCTGCGTTCTTTTCTCTTTCAGAAACAAGGCCAGTACAATTGCATATACTATACCCACCAAACCGAAAAGATAAAAAGTCTGGTGCCAGGAATATGCTTTGGCGAAAGTGGCGCCGAAACCGCCCAGTGCCTGGCCAAAATACAAACCAGTCATATGGATACCAATTGCCAGCGACCTTGTTTTGGATGTATGATAATCGGCTATCAGCGACAAGGCGGCCGGTATATAAACCGCCTCACTTAGGCCCATGATGCCGCGCAACCATTTCAGTTGAGCAAACGAATCTGCAAAACCCATAAGACAGGTAACAGCCGACCAAACGAAGAGGCTGAATACCATCAGCCATTTACGGTTCGCCCTGTCTGCTATTAGGCCCGATACGGGGCTCATGAATCCATAGATCCACAAAAAGATGGACATCAGAATACCAAAGGTTTCCGCGCTTTGTAATTCTGCAATATCTATTTGCATAGCCGGCCGCATAGTGGAGAGCATTTGCCGGTCGAGGTAGTTGAGCAGGCCTACGAACCAAAGCAGGCCTACTACCATCCACTTGTATTTAGGGTTGTCTGTGATCATATTGCAATATCGTTTGTTGGCCAGGTTGAAAACGCATCCGCTATGCTACCCGGGCAGCGGCCGTGTTTGATTTCCTGGCCTGCTCCAGCGTTTCAAAAAATAAGATCTCGTCAAGGTATGTCTTCAGGTCGGCAGACTGAACTTCGTTCAAAGCCACCAAAGGCAACCGGCAGCCGCCAAGGTCGAGACCCGTTAATTTTAATATCTGTTTTTGAGTAGGGATAGGAGGATATTTTCCCAGCACCCTGATCATTTTTATACAGTCGAATTGTGCAGCAGCCGCTTCTTCAATTTTTTTCTGGTTGAACAGCTCAATGACTTTATGATACATAGGTGCTGCAAAACTATAAGTGCTTCCAATTGCGGCTTTTGCCCCAATGGCCAGTGCAGGCAACAATAATTCATCATACCCGAATAAAATATCATACTTCCCATTCTTATAATTCAGGCAATCCTGGTATTCATGTAAGGTATTGGCAGTATATTTAATACCTGCCAGATTCGGTATCCGGGCTTCAGCCTGTTTCAGGAAATCGACCATACCTATGGTTAACCCCGTAACGGACGGAATATGATAATAGTAAAAGGGAAGACCGGGAGCTGCCGCCGCAATATGGGTCATACAATCGGCCAGGTTTTCAGCAGACTGGGGTTTGAAATAAAATGCTGATACAGCAGAAATGGCATCGGCACCGGCTTCCTGCGCGTGCGCTGCCAGCTTGCAGGCTTCTTTGATGGAACTATGTCCCACATGGGCAAATATTAATATGCGTTTGTTAGCGGCCCGCACGTAAGCCTCGGTTGTGGCCATGCGTTCTTCGGTAGAAAGGCTTAACCCTTCCCCATTGGTACCCCCAACAAAAATGCCCTTCACACCGTCAGCAATTAACCGCTCTACCACCTGCGGTACAAGGTTCAGCTTCAATTCTTTGCTTTCGTCAAATGTACTAAACGTCGCTGCAAGCAGCCCTTCAAGCTTATTAATTTCCATCCTGATTTTTTATAGTTTTATTAGTCCGATCAACCAGTGCTTATTCCAGGAGCGCCTGTTGGCAATTCTGCTGAAATACAGGATGATCCTTTTTACTTAATGATTTCGCTGATGTTTATCTTTTCAAAAATGAGGTGCGCCTGGCTGCCTTCATATATCACCCCTATAGTGTCATTATCAACAGATGTAATACAGGAATAGCCGCTGCCACTAAATTCGTCCAGCAAAATAAATTGATCTGCAGGCCATGTATTACCATCATCCTGGCTCACTTTTAATGTTAATTGATTACGTTTGGAAGTTGAATTGGGATTAAAGAATAACAGCACATTTTTTTTGCTGCCGTCTTTGGCTTTGTACACATGTTTGTATAAACTGCCCATACAAACCGGTTCAGGTAATGCATTGCGCGAGGTTTGATGCACCACCCATGTTTTCCCCATATCTTTTGTTATTGCTACGGCACGACCGTTGCCGGGCCCTGTAAGGTCCTTATTGGCATTCGTTCGCATATTCAGCATGATCGAACCATCAGTTAGCTGAGCTGCCATGCACTCGGTTGTTGACAGATCATAAGCCGGGCTGCCAGTCACCCAGGTTTCACCTCTGTCTCTGCTGTAAGTTATAGTAGAAAAGGCTTTGCCGGTTTTATCGCGTCCCTGCGTGGGAAACACTAATGTGCCGTCATCCATGGTAAAGCCGCTTCCCGGTGCGGGTGCCCAAAGCCACCACTCTTCCTTCTTGCACATTTTGGTCAGGTTTACCGGCTGTGACCATGTCTTGCCATTATCGGTACTTTTAACCAATAAGAACTGGGCAGTTTGTTTGATATCAAATCCCGGCTGCGAGCCTTTGCTCCTCCATTGATGGTTCCAGTTAGTGCTCGTATCAGTAAGCCCTTCTGTCCATTTACCTTTATCATCCAATACCCCATGCATCCAAAGCCCGGCCACAAAAATATTCCCGTTTTTTTTGTCTACCAGTATGCAGGGATCCGATACGCCGTTAAACTTTTCAGGCAAACCATTAAAGGTACCCATATCGATAATCTTTTGCAATGGCAACCAGCTGTTACCTTTATCGGTACTTCTGTTTAACGCAATATCAATATCTCCCTGCAAGTCCCTGCGCGAATCGTAACGGGCGTCGTAGATAGCCAGCAGATCACCATTAAGCGCAGTAGCCAATCCAGGTATCCTGGAAGTATGCACGTTATCCTGCATAAACTGGCGAACGGCACTGGCAATACGATAAGTAAAGGGCTGCGGCAGATCTTTTTTTATGGGAAGATCATCTATTACAAGGCCCGATACCCCGATCTTTATTTTATTGCCAACTATAGCCGACTCTTTTACATCAACACCAATCCATATGTAGTTTTTTGTTTTGGACAATCTTAAATTGCCATTCAGCGTAACGGTATTGCCAATAACAGTGGGGGTGCTGCTATTAAAAAGCGGTGCCTTCAACGTTGATTCCTCCAACAGGTAGGAACTATCGGTGTTACAATAAACTTTAATACTGCTTATATCTTTTACATCGGTTGACCCGTCGAAGCTGAGCACCAGTTGCTTCAGGTATTGGGCAGCTGTTGCAGCACCCGGTATAATTTCGGTACGTGATACTATAACGACACCACGCTCTTTTATAACCGGTATCGTAAAATTTCTATGATTCAATCTGATATCCTGGGCCAGCAAGGCAGACGAATGGCATACCGTTAATACCATCAAAAATCCTCCTATAATACGTGTAAGAGTCATACAACAATCATATTAGTGCGTACATGCTGATATTTATAAAAATGTTTAACCTTCCGGTTGACAAGCGAGCAATAATATTTTGATCTTATAAAACGCCGCAGCCGGGTAAGTCCCACTCATTGTTTATTTCCCTTCAAACCCATCAAGAAGTCTGAAAAGTTATTGGTTGACAAGCACCATTTAGTTCTTATGTTCTACATAACAAATGTATATTTTATTTTAGATTATAGCAATTTTTTTTTAATTTTAGAAAACATGATCCTGGTTTTGATCCAGAAACCAGCCCGGCAGATGTTGTTGCGCTCCTTTACGCACTGCCTGCACATCTGCTTCCGCAATCCAGGAATAAGGCCATCGTAAACGGGTGCCCACCGGCGCCCAGGCGCCTGCGGCAGCCAAAAGCTTGTCCAGCGCCGGGTTACTAAAACCCTTTTGGGCATAGGGCATAATATAAGCCTCGAAGAACGACTGAATAGCATTTTGAACCCGCAGTGCTTCGGTTATATCCGTTTGCATTAATTGCCACCATCGCTGTGCCGCCCGCGGGTTGATACACGCTACATTAGAATAAGCCCCGGCTGCCACCCCGTGTTGCATCCCGGTAGCAAGATGATGCCCGGGCACAAATATGGCAGCCCGGCCGGCTAAAGGCTTCATTTGTTCGTACCATTGCAGATTCCCGTCCGATAGCTTTACACTAATCAATGCCGGTACGGCATCAAACAGGCGCTGATATGAAGCGGGAGATAAAACCCTTTTAGCGTGGGGAGGGTTGTATAATACCAGCGGAACAGGATGGGCTTCTTTCGATATTCCGCCCAAAAAATCTCGGGCTTCCTCATCTGTAAGGGCCACCCAATCGGGAAGAATAACCTGGTATGCTGAGGGTTTTAACATACGGGTACGCCTGATCCGGTCGAGCATAACTACCGGTACACTGTGTGAAATGCCGATCTGGAAAGGCATATTCGCTGCGTTGCACTTCTCCGCCAGTAGCTGGCTCACCTGGTCAAACTCAGTCTCTGTTTGGGTATGAAATTCGCCCGCCGTACCATTGGAATAAATACCATCGACAGCAGCCGCAATCAAAGCATCGATTTCTACAGATAGCCTGCTGAAGTTTATACTGTTATCGGGCTCAATAGGTAGTAAGAGCGTGCCCCAGTTACCTTTGCATGTATCTTTATGTAAGGGTTGCATGTTTTTTGTTTTGGTTGTTCCTGCAAATATTTTTTATTGCGGATGGGCTACTAAAACCCGGTTAGTGCGTACGCCGGGCCTGGCCTCTCCCTGGGGAATGATAATAGTATGATTCCATACAACCAGCGGTGTGGTAACGGGTGCCCAGGTACTGGCTAACGGGTTATTTTCCGGGTTGGGTTGCAGATCGGTAAAAACATTGCCGGATATCGTCCATTCATCCTTCTTTGTATTATAGGTCAGAATTTCTGTACGAAAACCAGGGTGTTTATCCTTAAGGATAGCGTTCTGCTCTGCACGACTGCCATCGTCGCCACCAAAAACAAATAGCTGTCCGCTGTAGGTATAAGCGGGTGTTGGGGCTGCAGCTACAGCATGTGGCAGCTCCTTTATTTTTCTCCATCCCTTTTCCTGATTGTATACAAAGGCATCTGCGAGATATCGCCGGTGTACCGCGGAATCATCCGGGGAAATAAACAGGCTGACGCCACTTAACAGGTACAACTCGCCATTAACCTGCCCGGCAACGCTTAGCATGCACCCTTCGCCCGGCCACGGTGGAAGCGTTGTCCAAACCAGTTTCTCCCTGGGTTGATTTAAGTCCAGCTTCCAGAAAATATGCTCAGCCGATGAAGCCGCCGGGGAGGATAGTCCGCCTGCTACATAAACGATATTGTCGATAATCACCCCGCAGGAATTTGCCAGGGGATGAGGCAGAGAAGGCAAACTATCCAACAATAACTGCTCCTTATTGTAGCTAATAAAATAAACATTTCTAAAGTGCTGTGTTTGGTTCGCTCCTCCTATCAATAACAGGCCATCATTCCAGTTAAGAGAAACTCCATATCCCATCGCCTGCGGAAGCTTCCCGATTTCTTTCCAGCTTTTTTCTTTTTTATCCATGGCCATTATCTTATCGTTCCATGATTTTACGCCACCCGACCAGGGCCGTGTACCTTCAGGAAACTGCGATCCTCCGGCTACAATAAGATGATCATTGCTTACACCGGCGTAAACCCCGGCAAAGCCAACTTTATCCGGCACAGGAGGTAACTGCGACCATTGAAAAAAAGGACTGGCTTTTTCGGCTGTTTTGCAGGATGACATCATTATTATAATAATTATCAGGAAAAACCGGTCTCTATTCATATTTTACAGTTTTGTATTCAATGCCCGATTATTCCGGCTGCAGCCATTGGTTGGCCTCCATCCAGTTCATACACCTTTGAAACCAATCGTCTTTATTGGTTCTATTGTGCAGCCCATAACCATGTCCCCCTGCACGGTAAATATGCATCTCCGCTTTTACACCGGCTTTTATTAAAGCCTGGTAATAGGCAATACTGTTGCCAACCGGTACCACCTTATCATCGGAGCTGTGCAGCAGGAAAGTTGGTGGTGTAAGCGCTGTTATCTGTTTCTCGTTAGAGTAAAGGTTTATCGCTGCTGAGCTGGTTGTATCTTTTCCCAGCAAGGCTCTTCTCGAACCTTTGTGGCTCAGGCTATCTACAAAACTAATCACCGGATAAACGAGTATCGAAAAATCGGGGCGTAAACTCGTTCCCCGATTGTTGGCTATAACGCTGGTAGTAAAATGTGTAGACGCAGTTGAAGCAAGATGACCACCGGCAGAAAATCCTATGATGCCGATTCGACCCGGGTTTATATTCCACTCTGCCGCTTTTTCTCTTATCAGCTTAATAGCCTGTTGCGCGTCTTGTAGCGGGCCAATGGTTTTATTAAGCATTATTTTTTCGTTGGGTAGCCTGTATTTCAATACAAAAGCAGCTACTCCGTTCCGGGCAAAAGCTTCCCCTACTTCACTGCCCTCCTGGTTCATCACCAGGTAAGAGTAACCACCACCTGGGCAAATAACTACCGCCGTGCCATTGGCTTTGCCCTTTTCGGGTAAATAAGCTGTCAGCGTAGGATGGGTTATATTCCTGGCTAAAATACGGCCATTAGAGGTCGTATCCCATTTTTCAATCAACCCGGTTGAAGCAATAGCGTTCGGAACGGTACTATACAGCGGGATAACCTGTTGGGCCGTGCTGTTTGCGGGACAAAGGCTCAGGATTGAGCCGGTAACTAAAGCGAATAAGAAGAGAGCAAAAGAAGGCTTCCTTTTCATAACAAGCATATTGAAGAGGATAAAAATACGTATTTATGTTCTACATAATAATATTTTTTGGTGATTTTTTTATCCTCTCCGGGTGTTTACCCCGGACTGGCTCTTATTTATTGATGGTTCGCAGTGCTTTTTTAATTATGTATGCCGTTGCCTTGCCGGGGCTCTCCTTTTCCCAGCGTTGGCACAGTTCTTTTACAAAACCAAGCTTTGATTTGCCGGCATCATTCAGCCAGGTACCTACATTGTGCTGAACGTACCGGGAAGGATCTGCTTTTAGCTGGTTCGGTATACTTAAAGCCAGTTCGGGATGCTCTATAAGTGTGCCGATATGCTCACACCAAACTCCACGCGGTAGATTCTGAAGCAAATCGCCTGATGTTTTCATTTTCATGCCTTGCTCATTGGGATAAAATAAGCAGGCTGGTTTCAAGGTTGCCGGCAATCTTATTTCTTATCGCCATCCAGCTTATTTCCCGTACGCCAAAATGCTTATCTGCAGCAAATACCTGCATTATTCTCAAGGCCTCTTCAATAGGTAAGGCCGCATTATGTGCAATTGTATAGGTAGCCCAACAGCGCACTATATCGGCTATATGGGAAGCTATTGCCAGAAGAAAATCATGATCACCGTTTTTTTGAAATTTGCTCCAAAATCCCATTACCAATTACTTCGTTAATCGTATTGACGGTCTGTTTTTTTAATTGATCAATCGCTTCGAGGATGGGCGCAAGGTGAGATAAACGGTTGTTTTCCATTAAAAGATGGTGCAGTAATATATGCTGGTATACGGCCAGCCATTCAACAAGATTTGCTGTTTCGATGGCACGGCTGTTAAGTTGCCTGCGTATTGCTGCATGAATATCCTTTACAGACCTGGCTCCTTTTCGTTTCCTTTCAATCATGCCACTAAAACCGGCAAAGTTTTGATTTTCACTGTTTTCATTTTCTAAAAGTAACAAGCGTTTGATGTAGCGGGGCTGCTATGTATGATATTGGAATAATGCATGGAACAAGACAATTTTCAAATAAAGAAACATTAATTAATTATCGTTTTATTTTAATTACTATATTTGTAATAATAATTAATTAGACGTGAAAAAAGTTCAGGTTATTTCAAAAACATTGTTTTATGTTACCAGGCTATTGGGTATATTGTACTTTTTAATGCCGTTGTATTCGCTGGTTTGTGTGGTTACAGGATGGGCAACCGGGCCCTATGGCGATGGTGCCTACCTGCACATATATTATCCTTTTACCAATATCCCGTTTTTGAATATTGATAACAATATTCCATATATCATTTTCGAATTCCTGCTACCGTTAGGCTTATACGGTTTATTCTTTTGGCTGACGGGTAATGTATTCAAAGCCTTTTATCAGCCTCGCTTATTTACTGGTTTTGGTGTGAAACAGTTGCGTAATTTTTATGTCGCTAATCTGGCAATTCCATTACCTGCATTGTTATTGAGCAACGTTTTTGCGGAAGCCGACGGCATTACCTTTGCTCTTGTAATTGTACACGGCATATTGGGCATATTTGCTTACTTCATGGCTGTTATTTTTAAACAGGGACTGAAATTACAAAACGAACAAGAATTATTCATCTGATTATGCCCATTGTTGTAAACCTTGATGTGATGCTTGCCAAACGTAAAATGCAAAGCAAGGAACTGGCCGAAAAACTGGGAATTACTCCTGTTAATTTATCCATTCTGAAAACCGGCAAAGCCAAAGGTGTTCGATTTGATACATTAGAAGCTATTTGTAAAATACTTGATTGCCAACCAGGGGATATCCTGGAATATGTAGAAGAATAACTTATTCCATATAAACATTGAATCATGCTTAAAAGCGCCTTGGCCGGCGCAGGGCAGCGTATTGCCATAAACCCGCAAAGATTATGAATACACTAAGTATTACCGGTTTAAACAAAACCTACTCTAATGGTACCAGGGCTATTGACAACATTTCCCTGACCGTTGAAAACGGCATGTTCGGTTTGCTCGGACCCAACGGAGCCGGTAAGTCTTCTTTGATGAAAACCATAGCAGGTCTGCAAACTGCCGACTCCGGCGAAATAAGATTCAACGGGGTGGACATTTTAAAAGACCGGCAGTTTATACAAAAACAAATGGGGTTTTTACCCCAGGATTTTGGTGTATATCCGAAGGTTGCTGCCTATGACCTATTAAACCACATAGCTGTATTAAAGGGCATTGGTAATGCAACAAAAAGAAAACAGCACGTAATGTTTTTACTAGAGCAGGTAAACTTATACCCTTACCGCAACAAAGAAGTATATACCTTTTCCGGGGGCATGAAACAACGTTTTGGTGTGGCCCAGGCTTTAATAGGCAACCCACAGGTGATACTCGTTGATGAACCTACTGCCGGCCTGGACCCCGAAGAAAGAAACAGGTTTAATCTCCTTCTGAGCGCCCTAAGCAAAAATATTATCGTATTGCTGTCAACTCACCTGGTGGAAGATGTGCATCAGCTATGTTCGCAGGTGGCTATTATTAATAAAGGCAGCGTAGTAGCTTATGGAGCGCCTGCGCCATTGATCAACCAGCTTAAAGGTAAAGTGTGGACCAGGCTTATAGCAGTACAGGATCTGGCCATCTACCAATCTGATTTCGAGTTGATCAGCTACCGTTTTACCGAAGGAAATCTTTTTATAGTAGTATATGCCCATCAACAGCCGCGGGGCTTTACGCCTCTTGAGCCTACACTGGAGCATTTTTATTTTCACCGGCTTAGAAACACCGAACAATGAAAAACATATTTCTTTTCGATGTAAGATATGCGCTGCGGACTGTTGGTCACTACCTGTCGGCAATTCTGTTACTGGGCGCCGGAGTGTTTTGCGGAAGCAGCTTCAATTTATCTGCCGGCGAAGGTATTTACATGAACGGATCTTACATTACCGGATTTATGCTGGGACTGATGAGTCTCACCATTGTGTTTATTGCCACCGTTCTGGGCAGCAGGCTGCTGTTTAAAGAGCGGGATAATTGCTTTGAACCGCTACTCTTCTCCACCGCGCTTACCGAAAAGCAATATGTTGGCGGCAGGTTTATTTCCTTCACAATACTAACGTTCTGGTATTTTACCTGGATGTCGTTAGGATTTGCCATAGGCCAGCATTACAGAACCGGAGCTGAAATGGGCGCAACTGTAAAAGCCATTTATTACTTATACCCGTTACTGGTCTTCGGGCTTATTAATACATTGTTGGTATGCAGCGTGCTATTAACAGTAGCGCTGGGCTTCAATAACCGGCTGCTTATGGTATTGGCCGGGATATTCCTATACATGATCTACATGATTGCCCTTATATATTCAGGTTCGCCTTTCATGACGAGTACGATGCCCCAGTCGGAGGCGGCTCAGCGTATTTCTGCTGTAGCCGACCCGTTCGGCTTATCGGGTTACTTCAGCAACAGCAGGCACTTTTCTGTCAGCAACCGCAATAATTTATTGGTACCACTTTCAGGTTATTTCTTACTGAACAGGCTAATCGTGGTTTTTATTGCTGTGTGCCTTGTATTTTATACAGCAAATTATTTTTCGCCGCGGAAACTTCGCCGCCGCTTTCCGGGAAATCAGAAAAAGCAGGTTGCAGGTTATCCGAAGGCTACTCCGGTACCTGTCCTCCGTCCCACATTTTCCCGGTTTAACCCGAGATCGATGGTTAATGCTATTATGTCTTTCACCAAAATCGACCTGATATACCTGTTTAAAAATGTGGCAACCACAACAGCATTGATTTTATTGCTCTTTAATCTGGGCATGGAGTTATATGCTGAAATTGAAAAAGGCATTCGCATTCCTCAGCTATATCCATCGTCAGGATTGATGGCTCAAACCATTAACCAGAATTTTTATATGCCCGCCGCTTTTATCATGCTGTATTTTGCCAATGACATCTGCTGGCGCAGTTATACTTCCCGTTTTCATTTGATAGAGAACACCGCTTATTACCGGTTTACCCGGCACCTGGCGCATTTTACCAGTATCAGTATTCTTGCTACCATTTTTACTTTTTTCTTTATCGCTGAAGGGATCCTGTTCCAATGCTTTTACCAATATTTCATTTTCGACTATAAAGCTTATGCCGGCGTGTTTATATTTAATACACTGCCTCTTATTTTGCTAGGCGCCGGAGTTGTTAGTATTAATGCCATTGCCGTTAACCGGTATACAGCTTTAGGTATTACCATTATAATAACATTAATATGGAGCACGCCACTGGCAGCCAAATTAATTACAATGCCTGCCTTAAGATTTTTATCGGGGTTTAATGGCGTTTACAGCGATTTTTCGGGCTACGACAGATATCTGTACTGGTTTGTTATAAGATGGTTGCTGGGGTGCAGTGTAATCGTTGTAATAATTCTGGGTTTCCGGCTATTAAAAAAAACTGATTATAAAATAATAACCGGTTGGGCCGGCGCGATAATCGCAGTGTTCAGCCTGTTTGTGTATAGCAAACTTGAGCAGGGGTATAAACGTCATACAACCGAAGCCCAAACAGAGCGTGCCATCAACTATGAAAAAGCTTACCGGAAATACCAGCACCTGCCACAACCTAGTGTTACGGAGGTGCGCACACAAATCGATCTGTATCCTGCCAATGCCGCTTACGTTGTTGCAGGAACCTATACCATTTGCAATCTTCAAAAAACACCGGTTTCAGGCATTCTGATCCAGTTTAATGAGGAGTTAAACACAGCATATGCCGTGCTCCATATTAGTAATCAGCGCATCAAACTGAATCAAAAAACCACGGAAGTGCTACTGCCCCGGCCTATGTTTCCAGGGGACACTGCAAAACTGGAGTTCCGGTTGCATTACAAATGGTATCCGGTAAATGGACACCACCCATTCAATGCAATGGTTGCCAACGGCTCTTTTATGAGAATCAGCCGCTACTACCCGGTTATCGGCTATCAATCTTCAACGGAGATAACAGATAGTTTCGTAAGAAAAAAGCATGGCATGGGTCCTGCTACAACCTTGCCCGCACCCGAAGCTCCTGCTATCAATCGAACCGGTTTCATACGGCTGGATATGACCATTTCAACAACATCCGATCAAACAGCTATTGGTACCGGCTCCCTTGTAAGGCGTTGGAAGGCGGGGAACAGAAGTTTTTACAGGTATCAATCAGGTCAGTTAATCCCATTCAGGTTTGCTATAGCCTCAGCACGCTACGCCGTGCAGAAATCTGCATATAAAAACATTCCTGTTTATGTTTATTATCACCCAAGCCACGGGGAAAATGTTGCTCAGCTGATGAAAAATGCCCGGCTTACACTGGACTATTGTATAAAGAACTTTGGACAATATCCCTTTCCCTCTCTCACGTTTGCAGAAGTATCGTCTTTTACCCGGGGATTTAATGCTACAGCGTATCCCTCGGTTATTTTCATGGCAGAGCGCCTGGCTTTCCACGCAAACCTAAAGGCCGGCCGGCAACAGGATGTAATTAATGAACTTGCAGGGCATGAAACAGCTCACCTTTGGTGGGGTAACAACCAGGTAGCGCCCGACGAAAGAGAAGGAGCAGTAATGCTAACAGAAACCCTGGCTATGTATACTGAAATGATGCTTTATAAAAAACTCTATGGCGAAAAAAAGATGAGAGAGCGACTAAAGATGCATCAGCAGATATACGAATCAGAAAAAGGCTATTCCTCCGAAATGCCATTGTATAAGGTAAACGAATCGAGCCCACATATTGCCTACTCGAAAGGTGCAATAGTAATGGTTCAATTGTGTGATCTCGTTGGAGAGGATAAGTTGAATGCGATCCTCCGCCTGTTTCTCCAAAAGTATCGTTATCCTCACCGCGCTACAACTATCGACTTTTTGCAAATCCTGTATCAGTATACCCATCCCGACCAGCATAGGGCCATCAAGGCTATGTTTACCGGTATCTGACATTGACTGACAATCCGAATCCCAAGCCTTTAAAAAGAAACCAAGAACACCTCGCAACGCCCAACCTGCTGGCCCATGAGCAATTAAAAATTTAATAATGATTTCATATTTCTTTCCCGCTATCTGAATTGGTTGCAGCACCTTATCATTGCTGGTAATTTCTATGAAAGTAAAACTGACATGTACTCTTACACTGCCATAGCCCCGCCCAATTGCAACGTGACATTTTTAGCAGGCAGCCCAATATATTACTGACATTAGTGCATGAAATTACCGAAGGTCTCAAAAAAGACACATGTGTTTTTTACTACATATGACAACAACCTATCGTAGCAGGCCACATCAATAGCTGGAATACGCCTTTTCTTCTAACCGATCTGGTTGCTCAATTAAAAGAGACGGCTTACAGGTAGGCACCATTTTTTCGGGTCTTATAATTCAATACCGATGATAGTTTGATTGAGTGGTCACTGATGTATTTTTCTGTTATCATCATTGATGATAAGGCATGGAAATTGTTGTAAAAAATTATCAATGAAGAATTTAGAGTAATTATTTCGATAATCTTTAAACTCCTTCAGAAAAGACCTCCTGTAGAAACAGGAGGTATAAGCCCTCCCCCAGCTCTATAGCTGGGGTTTTCGTATTAGCCCTACTAACACGCTCTTAAATATCTTTAGATCGTTTTTTATTTTTTCAGATTATTGCAGTTACTGAAGTATCCGGCACCTGGTTGAAGGTTGCGATACATTAGAACACTTGCGTTAATTTTATTGATATCATACTAATATAAAATACCGTGCCACAGTTTGCAAAATTTGTTAATACAAAATCAAACCAGGATGAATCCTTGATGGCGTTGCATTTTATAATTCCCAAAGTTAACTTTAAAACAATGCAAAAAAACACCTGTTAAAATGGAGTAAGACTATTATTGCGCGAAATAAAGACATTAAAAGGATAATACCCTATTAATTTTTTGTATGTATAAAATCGGCAGCGTTAACACTAACAACTGTTCGCCGGCTATGTATAATGTACACTATCCCTAACAGGGCTGCCGGATTTTGGAGGTTGCGGGAGCAAGCTGATATGACTATTAAGGTGGATAGCATCCGGCTGGTATGTCAGGAAACCCGCACCGTATCGGGATGATATGCGCCATCATTTACTGCTGCCCCACCAACCCCATTTATTAAAATAAGTTACCGCGCTGCGTAAATGGCACCAGGTTAGCTTCAGGTTGGTATAAGATCCCTTGGTATAATGATGATAGATGCTAACACCCGGGTAGTACACTGTTTGCGCCTTTTGCAATATCCGCCGGGTAAGATCAGCATCTTCCATATATAGAAAAAAATGTTCATCAAATCCCCCCGTTTTCCGCAGGGTATCCATTCTCAGGAACATAAAACAACCCGAAAGAAATGGTATATTATAAATAGGCAGGCTGTAATCGTGATCTCGGTACTCGTATTTACCCATCTTTTTTGCAAGCAGATCGCGTACAAACCTGGGAAAAAATCTCCTGGAAAACAAATTGGAGAAGGTTGGATTTTTCCTGCACAGGTATTGAAGGCTACCATCAGGATATAATACCCTGGGTAATAACTGGCCTATATTTTTGTGGCCCTCCATATAGTTATACAGGTGCTCCAGCACATCATGTTCAAAGTAAACGTCGGGGTTTAACACCAGGTGATAGCCTGCCTTCAATGCCATACTTTTTTGTAAAGCTATATTATGAGCGGTCCCAAACCCCGGGTTTGCATTGTTAAAAATGTAAGCTATTCTTGAAGGGTCTATAGCAGCCAAAGGCTCCAACTCAGTACCGGGCGAGTTATCTATAAGAAACAGGAATACATTCAGATCGGTAGAAAGAAAGCTTCTAACAGCTGCTTCCACGATAGCATAGTCATTGTTATATAAAACGATCGATCCTGTTATTTGTACCTCTTTCATTATTCAGTAAACCGTGATAAAAATATTGTATTAAGATCATATATACCAGAAAATCAGGATTTTCTGTTTCTTACCAGTCATAAATAATTATAGCTAATACATATTGGAGTAATTTTTAGCAACTGAAACAATTGATAAAAGGTTACCGGCGAATTGTAAATGACGCAGCGAGGCTACCCATTTTCATGTATTTTGTTGCCCGAAATGACAAAATATCCGGGTCAAAATATGATGAAACCAATGACCTTATTCATTCTTGTATTCATGATCGCATCAGCAGCAGTTGCACAAAACAACGCGAGCCGGTACCGGCAATATGCAGGCCGGTATGGCGGCAATTCGGGTATATGCCTGTTTGAAGACGGAGGGTTCATGCTGTACGGGTATGCCACTGCAGTATTTGGCAAATATATTTTTGAGAAAGATTACCTGTCATTTTTCCCCGACCAACCCGAACTTTTTGAAGTATATGCGCATTACAACAAAGCTTTGGGAGATAGCACGCGGATTAACTTTGCAGGTTTTCAGGAAGGCAGAACATTTATACAATTCAATAAACAAAAGCCTCAGAGAGTGTTTAATGAAGACGCCAATTGCTTTGACGCTCCGTTTGTGTACCAGGGCGTTCAACCATTAACCAGCTTTACACTGTCCTTTATCAAAGAAAGCGTATGGCGGGATCAGGGCAAAGGCAATCCATCCTGGCAATACGAGGTAAAAAGCAATTACAATGATTTTATCTGGATATTTAATGAGCCTAAACGCGAATACGAAAATTTTAGCGCCAGGCTAACAGCGGCTTCCGGAAAAACCCGGCTCCAATTGTCTAACTATGGCGGCAACGAAGGATATGTCAAACAAATACCTGATAAAGAAGAAAAGCAACAATGGCTTGAAATTCTGGAATGGAAAAAACAGTATGATGCATCGAAGCACCCTGGAGGTACTGCTGTTTTTGCCAACAAACATTATCACGTTTTTCCACAGCCCGACTCCCTGAATTATATCTGGGATGAAGCCAGCCAACAGTACATAAGCAGGCAGGCAGGCAACAATGAAGTGTATTATCAAAATAATCAGTATAATGATGACCGCTTTCTGCGGAAGTACGTTAAACTGGAACCTCAAAATAAGGGAGCGGTTAATTTTGCCGAAGATAGCGCCACAAATAACAGTATTTTTTATACCATTTGCGGCGAAGGGTCCCGTCCCTCCTATCGCTACCAGGGATTTGTTGAATATAAAGACACTTCAGCAAAAGGAACGCCGCTTATGCAAACGGCTCCTGCCCCGCCGCCTGAAATAAGTTCCACTAACATCGCCACCCAGGATCATTTGCCAGGCTCTATCAGCAACAGCGATACAGGACAACCGGTAATTCTTGTAAAACCATTTGCTGTAGACAGGCCAGACGGGTTTTATATCATCGAAAAGAAAAACAATGACGACTACACCAAAACGGTGCTGGCAGCTGCTCCGTCGTTAACGCCCAAAGACTTTGAAGCAGTACAATATAAAACCGGCGCATATGACGAATCCATTATAGAGATACGGTTTACCAAAACCGGCACCATTAAATTACAGCAATTCAGTTCGGGCCAGGTTGGGAAACAGGTAGCCCTGGTGGCCAATCGCAAAGTGATTGTTATGCCCTTTTTAGCGGAACCCATAAAAAGCGGCCGCATTGATATTCACTGGGGACGCTCCACGCAGGAAGCAGCCACAATTGCCGGGTGGCTACAACGATAGGTAATGTAAAGTAGTTCAACAATTTTTAGAGGTTATGAACATCAGGCTAAAAACACTCACAACAATTCTTTCACTGATAATAATCAGCCGGGTTAATGCACAGGTATTGGATTCTGCAGCCCTTCATAAAATAGGCAACCAGCTGGTTAGGGAAGAACTGAAAGGCAGGCAAGGGAAAACCCAACCCGGCGACAATTGTTTACGCGATAAAGATGGACATTTTTTGTCTTGTTTATCAGCCGAATCTTCTGTAAACTGGGTGACCGATTTTAATAAAGACGGCTGGCCTGATGCCGTATTCCTTTTTACGGATGAGGGCCTGGGTGGTGGCGGTAATGCCTACGGTTTCGACTACCGTGTTGTATTGCTCAACAGTAAACGTTCAATCATCGAACAGTATACTATATTTGGCGGAGGAAAATTCTCTTACGGCCACCTGGAGATAGACCAGGTAAAAGATGGTAAGTTATATGCTACCTATAACGAAAATCCAATGTCACGATCATATGAGGAAGATGGAGAAAACTTTAAAAAAGTATCCGTCGTTTTTTCATTCCTGGGGAACAGGATGGTAGAAGAACGCTATGCCCATTGCCCGCTGGCTTCCATGAAAAAGCAGATATTTAAAAAAGATAACGGGTTGGCAATAGATAGTATGCTGGAGATGAACGACCAGTTCAACGAAGAATACACAGAGATTGTACGGATGGAAGATGGTTCAAAACTCGTTGCCTCATTAAGCGGATGCGAAGACCTGGATCTTTATTTCAGCAGAACCATTCAATATAAAGTTTCTCTGGAAACTAATACTGTAGCTATGAAAGAAGAGCTGTTGAAAAACCTGCAATTTTTAAAAGACAACACAGTTTTTAAAACGGTGATTCATCATAGTATACTGCAGCTAAATCAACTGGGAACAAAGAGCATAAAAACAGATCGCAACGGAGGCACTGCCTTACATTTGTCGCTACCCGACGGATGGAATGCGCATTTATTTATATCGGGAAATAAAGAGCAAGGTAGCTTCATTACCATCCGTTTTGAAAAACCTAAATATAAAACAGGGATGATGAATTTCTGGGAAAGTATAGAAAGCAAGCAACTGTTACAGTGATGAAAATTTTGTTTATGAAACAGTGGAACCTTCTTATTGTATTAATTTTTCTTTGTTCCTGCCGGGAATCGCAGCAACCCGTTTACCAACAAACCCCGGCAGGTGGCAGCGGGGTTGCATCAATACTTTATAAGGATACAATTCCCGAAATACTATTCAGGAGCGAACTTGATTCAGGCAGAAAGGTGCCTGCCGGTAAAATATTTACCGACACGGTAACATTTGTTGAACGGAATGAAGATGGCGACTATTTCCTTTTTTATGTGAGAAAGAAAAACCGGCTGGTATCTTTGGTATATGACGACCCGGCGAATCAAAAGCGTGAGTTTCTGCGCGGAGACACATTGGCGATACGGTGGAAAATGGACAGCATATGGATTGCCGGCGAGGGTGACCAGTTAGATTTTAAAGAGTGGCTGGTTGATGTACTGAAGATCAAAGACAGTAAAGTAGCCGATTTACGTAAAAGCTACACCAAACCACTCCGATATTGGTATAGCAAGGATACTCATTACTCTGAAGAGTTTAAAGACTATCTCTATCGCCTGGTTGAATATTATATTGCCTACTCAAAACAACCGCTGGTATTACTGCATCTGCAAAACCCGGGGCAAACCGACTTTGTTTATTCTATCGAGGAAAGACAAGAGAAGGGCAGGCATTATATTGTTCTGGGATTGTCGAATGACCAGGGCACTCACTCCAACATTATACAATGGCTTTATCTCGACCCGGAAACGCACGAGTTTTACGAATACGACCTTGTCAACGACAAACTCACCCCTTTTTCCTGACGCTTATGAAACAAATATCGTTTATCATTGTATTATGTAGCGTGCTGCTGGTAGCCTGCATTAATAATAACAAGGATTACAGGCAGTCTTCAGCAGGCACATTTACCGCCGATACAGATACAACCCTATTAAAGCAGCAGGGAATGAGTAATGAGGTTAATGACAGTCTTGCCTTATTACAATTAACACAAAAACTCTATCGTTGGACGGAGGAAAAAAGCAGGGGCAACGACTTTGCTCCCTACTTATCACTGCCTGACGACACGCTGTACGCGGGTATTCATTTAACTAAACATCGCAAAAGATTAAAGGAGTTGGAAGAAACGGAACTTTTTACTCAGGGGTTTATAGATAATTATAATACAATCGCTTTAACGATTGATAAAGCAATAAAAGCCAAGGCGCTTGTGTGGAACGTAGGCGAACTGCCGCCATTTGGCAACGATGCCTCTCCCTGGTGTAACTGCCAGGACTTACCTGACAATTATGCCGGCAAAATACGGATCATGCAGGTATCTGTTAACAGGGATACCGCGTCTTATAACTGGAGCTGGGGTAACGGGTTGGTATACCACATCAAAGCCCTGAAAGAAAAAAGTGTGTGGAAAATTGATTACATGGAAGGTTTTGACCGGGATTTCTATATGCAGTCTTTTGTTTATACCGATAGTATACAGGGAAGCTGGGAAAATGGCTTTGTGCGTATCGACATAGAAGATGAATTTGTAACAATATGGTATCATACACAATGCGTGTACTTCTATCCTGCTCGCAAAATAAATACACAAACCGTAGAAATGATATGGGACCGCGATATGGATTGTAAATTTGATAATGGAACAGGCCAGACATTCGGACTGAAAAAATTTCCGGTAAAAGGCCAGCCATTTGCAAAATTTACTTTAAGAGATGACAAAGTTTATGCTGACTATTACTATAAAGAATGGGTGCAACAGTATGCTAAGCAGATTCAGGACGACGTATTTACACCGACTTACTCAAGAAGACCAGATCAATAATAAACGCCCTTTAAACAACCGCTTTATAAACGAATTGTAAAGCACAGGCAGCGTATTGTAAAATTTGATAAAAAATCGCCCGGAAATTATTTACTTCAATTTCATTGTAACATGTTCATTATCCATAATAAATCATTAGATGAAAACCCTTCAATTTAAACAACACCATACCCCGAGCGCCTTAATTACTGGAGCTATTTACCTGCTGTTTATATTCGTATTAGCCTATTTCTGGCTGGGGAGCATTGATGGAATGGCCGGCAAGGTAAACAGCATTGGGGATGCAAAAGGTGCGGGTTTCATGGTTGGAATAGCAGTAATGGCTCCTTTGTTTATTTTACTTCGTCTTTTACGTCCATTAGTCACTATTGATATAGATGCCCGGAAATTAACGATCAAACAAAAAGGAAGGCAAGATATGATGGTACATTTTAATGCAATTGACCGTATTGAATTAAATATAAAAAACATTAACAGGCTGGATATATATGATAAACAACATAACTTACTTACATACCTGCAACCGTCTGACAAACCGGAAATGCTACAACCCATTATCCATGCTATAATTGAAGCAACAGGTTTCTATACTAACCGTAAATCGCGGAAAATGATGGGAAAAACGATCGACACTCTGGTTTGCAGCAACAAGGCAGCCTAACAGGTACATGCTCCTTATTTATCCATTCAACTAAACAACATATGAAACTGACAAGAAAATTCATTCTATTATTACTGGTTACAAACATTGGCTGGTATGGCTGTACAACAAATACCCATGAGAAAAACTATTTTTCTGAAGCAGGACTTAAACTCCCCTCTACTTCTGATAGTAAGCTCAATCAGCTAATGCAGAAATTTCCGGGTTTATACAATGAACTTTCTGCAGCAGTGGAAAAAGGCGATAAGGAGGCGCGCCCGGAATTCACAAACACGTATGCAGACTGGCTGATACAAATAATTGAAGCAAAAGAAAATCTTCCCGATAACGACAAGGCCAGCATCACCAAAGAACTGGAAACCATCAATAAAAAATGGGTAGAGCAGATCGATAAACTCCTCTAGAAAACACTAAACAGAAAATAACAGGTTTCTTCTAATTTTGAGTATAATGGAGGAAAAAAAACTTTTATTATATACAGCATTATTTCTCTTTACGGGCTGTACGCAGGTAAATGAAAAAAATACCGCAGGTAACCGGGACACGCCGCCGCCGGCATCCGATACCCAAAGCCTGGCCCGTATGCCTAATACAACACAGCCTGTTGCTGAAGATAGTACACAATACCTGTTTAACATTGAAGGAAATTATGCACTGGAGCGAAATGATGCCAGTTGCAAAATGGAATTAACAATTTTTAAGAACAAGAAGCAATTGGAGTACCGGCTAAAAACCAATACCAGGCATTGGCAGGGCGACGTTGAAGTAACGCTTAATGAAAAACGCGATGGCTATTACATTACTTTTAAAAATATAGAGTGGAGCGAGTACGAAGGAGGAGCCTTGCCGGACGAAAATGACACAGAAGACCAGGAGCAGGTAGCGTTACCACAAGAAGTTCAGGGAGTGTTATATAAAAATGAAATAACCATTCAGAACACGGGTAATGCTATGAATTATTATGTGAAATTCGGCGACTGCAACCTCAAGTATATCCGTCTTGTAAAAACCAAACTCCTGTAAAGCAAACATGAGTGCGTCTATTTTTCTTATTTTAATATTAGCCATCGCACCACCATACACCTTTATTCTATTAAGGCAAACCCACCTGCTTTATGCTCTAAAGCAAAGAAAGAAATATGGCACGAAAATCTCCTATACAAAGGAAATTTTAAAAACAGCGATAATGAATAAGCCTGTTATTTTGTTCTTCCTGCTATGTTGCTGTTGCACTACGCAATTGCGGGCTCAGCCATTTCTGCTGACATCTGCCCGAACAAAGCCCTCTTTCAGCCTGAAGATCTATTATGGTACAGAAGGAAAAGGGGCATTTGTACAGTATTCGGGACAAAAGGGGATCATACCTCTCCAGCTCAAAAGTTACCGCCGCAATAGTATGAACCCCGATGATGGTCAGGCCGAAGAAGAGGTATATGTTTGGAACGAAATGCTTAACGGCAAAATTTCGGGCTCCTACGGGCTCCGGGAAGGACTAAAATATGTTACGGATGCCTGGTATGTAAGAGGCAAAGATCATCGTAAATTTAATTTAGCCGAAGAGAACGAAAAGGTAAAATATGATGGCGTTGATCAATACCTGCTTCACGGTACGCTTATTACATTCAACCACTATTATAACGATACGCTCGTTTTCAGGTACCCGAACAAAACGGTAAGTACGCTTATTTTACCCGAAATTATGCAGCCTGGAGGCGCCAGGCAAAGCTATATAGCAGACTATAATTTTGACGGCTACGATGATGTAGCATTTTCTGTTGCAGATGCAGGCATGGGTGTTTACCGGCAATTCACTATTTACCTGTACAACCCCCGATACCAACAGTTTTACCTGCTGCCAGAGCCTGATTACGACGCAAAAGCCCGATGCAGCTGCCTGTGTAATGTAACTGTAAACCATAAGCAACAGGAGCTGACGACATCCTGCCGGGGCGGCGCACGCTGGTGGCAGGACGTATGGCGCTTTAAAAACGGGAAACTGGTGTGGGTACGATCGGAGGAAGAACCGGCTGCAGCAAAATAAGACAAAGAGAAGCAACCTGTTAGAATATTTGAATATAGCTCGCCCCAAAAAACAGCAACAAATACTCACTTACTGGTGATATATTTACAAACTTTTAATTAAGAATGACAACTATAGCGATAATTGAAGACGAGCCGGCGGTACGCAAAGAAATCAGCTACCTGATACAGCAGGAAGAAGGTGCTGAAATTGTTGGCTGGAGCGATAGCGTTAAAACTGCGCTTATTCTTATTAAAGAAAAACAGCCTGATGTAATTCTTATGGACATCCAGCTTCGTGATGGAACGGCTTTCGACATTTTAAAACAGCTTACCCCCATACCTGAAAATATCATTTTCATTACCGCTTATAACCAGTTTGCTATTCGTGCTATTAAATACGGGGCACTAGATTACTTATTAAAGCCTATCGACCAGGGCGAATTAAAAGAGGCACTGGAACGGTACCGCCGTCGCAGCAGCAATAACTCGCAATGGATGCAACAGCTGTCCCTGGCACAAGAGGCATTAAAGGAGGAAGTAATATTGCCGGAAAGTATTGCCCTGCATTCGCTCAATCATGTGCGTATCATCAATGTGCAGGATATTGTATACTGTAAGGGTGATGGGCCGTACACTTTTTTTTACCTGAACAGTGGTGAAAAAGAATTGGTATCCAAACCATTAAAGTTTTATGAAGAGCTGCTGAAAGCGCCTCATTTTTTGAGGTCCCACCAGTCGTACCTCGTTAATAAAAAGTATATATCGGGTGTAAACCGGTCTGAATATATCGTACTGAAAAATAAAGAAGAAATTCCTATTTCGCTTCGTCGAAAAAACTTTATTCTTAACCAGCTATTTACTGCCGAATGATATTACGCACTTTTTATAAGCTTTGGCTGATACCTGCTTTCTTTTTATTTTCCTGCAGAAACGGTATAAATGATGCCAGGCAATCCGATGCTTTTGTGCAACAGGTAAAACAGCTGGAAGAAACCAGGTCTTCGGCTGCCAACACAGACTCCTTACTGAAAAGCTGGATGGCATTAAGCCAAAAGCCCTTATTACAAAGAGATACCGTATTATCGGCCCAGGTCAACTATAATATCGGACGGTTATATGCCATAGCAGGCAGCGATTCGGCAGAGACCTATATAGTAAAGGCGCTCGAACTAATAGAGGCAACAGAGGGCAACCTTGAACTAAAGGCACGTATTTATAACGGTATGGGCAATATAAGAAGCAGCGATACCAGGGAGCATCAGGCCAACTATTATTATAACAAGGCAGCGGCTATCGTATTGGCCGACAGCACTATAGACCTCTCTCCTCTTACCCGCAGCATTATGTTGCTATCTGCTGCACAGAGTAATACTTTTCTTTACCAGTACGAGCTGGCCCAGCAGATGAATATGGCAGCATTGGTATTATCCCCTCAGCTTCCTGCCGGGCACATTAACCAGCAGCGGGTATTAGTGCAAATTATTCAAACACTTAATGCGCAGCAAAAACCTGCGGACAGTATAGCTGGTTACCTGAAAAAACTGGAGCTATTACACCAGCAAAATCCTGATACCTACGACGAAAGCTACCTGTATGAATGTAAGGTCAAGTACTTTGAGGCCGCTAAGCAAAACGATTCACTTTTAAAATACCAGTTGCTGAAAAGTAAAATAGACCGCGAAAAATACAAAGCTGTGCCGGGTTCCAATACAGCTGTCAACAATCTTTTTGTGGATTATATGAATATTGGAGGCGCTTACATCGAAATGAAGAATAAGCGCCTGGCGGCTTCCAATATGCAGACCGCGGGTGAGCTGATGAAGCAACATCCCGATGAAATCGCGTTGGGTAATCAAATCATCTACAAAACCAACCTGGCATCTTTATATAGCTTACAGGGCAATAGCAGCGACGCTTTAAAACTAATGAATGAGGTTTACGATCTGCAAAAGACAAACTATGAAACCAAAAATACCCAGGCGGTTACCGAAATGAATGCCCTATACCAGCTCCAGGCTAAAGACCGTTCCATAGAAGCGCTTAATGAAAACATGAAGATCAACCAGCTTCAGTTGCAGCAAAACAGGCTTTGGTTAGTAATAGCCATTCTCCTCTCAGTATTGCTGGCTGCAGGCTTCCTGTTTCTATACTACAGTTATCGTCAAAGGCGTAACGCCCAGGAGAAAGAAAAAGTATTATTACAGCAACAATTGCTGCGCACCCAAATGGAGCCTCATTTTATTTTCAATACGCTGGCAGCGGTGCAAAGCTTTGTGAGATTAGATAAGAAAGAAGCCGCTATCAAATATCTTAACCGGTTCAGCAGGCTGCTGCGTAGTAGTTTGGAATTAAGCCGGGAAAAACTGGTACCCTTATGCGAGGAAATGGACACCCTCGAAAACTATCTCCATCTCCAGCAAATGCGGTTCGAAAATGCCTTTCGCTACAGCATCACCCAGCAGCAGGGGTCAGACTGGGATGCGGTAATGCTACCCCCGATGCTGATACAGCCTTTTGTAGAAAATGCCATTCTGCATGGTATTGACCTCAATAACGGAGAGGGACAGATAGATATCAATTTCGAAATTAAAAATGATGTGTTGGAAGTAACTATTACCGACAGCGGTAAATTGGTAACCAAGGGTATTGAACCAGCTCACCGTTCGTTATCAGGTGCTATCAGCCGTGAACGCATCAGCTTACTGGGTAAAAATGCAAGCATTTCCACGGCAACAAAGGGAAAAGGCACTATTGTTAAGCTGCGTATCCCGGTTTCCACCTGATCATTTACAGGAGTAAAATCAGAGTCCCTGTCCGGCATCGAGGTCGCTGGTATAACCTGCTATATCTTTTTCAACACTGCTGCTACTTTGCTGCAATTGCGCCGCTATTCTGCTTCTTTCGGTTGCCGTCTTGTTCTGGCTAAGCTTTTTTTGTCCGAGCAGTTCCTTAACCTCTATTTCAAAGGCTACAATACCCTTCAGCATGCCGTATTTGAATTTATCGGGTAGTTCATCCCATTGTTTCCGATACTCCGGCTCATAAAAGCCGATCATTTTTTCTAACAGCTTTATTTTTCCTTTATCCTCTCCTATTATGTTAGCGGTGCCATAGGCATGAACGGCTATATAGTTCCAGGTAGGTACTGCTTCCTTTTTATCATAATGAGCAGGAGAAATATATGCATGAGGTCCCGAAAAAATAACCAACGAAGATTGATGCTTTATATGCTGAGCCTGCCCGTTTGCCAGAGCAAAATGAGAGCTCAGCACAATCCGGCCCGCATGCTCCTCCACTACAAACGGCAGCGGAGTGGCTACGGGCTTGTCGTTTACATTGGTAACTATTGTGGCAAAGCTGTAGCGCTTCATAAAAGTTACCTTTTCCGTATCATTTTTAAAGGCATATGCCTGAGGTGTATACATGAATTTAATTGATGGTAAACGAACATATATAGGATTAATAACTTCTTAACACCTTCTTCATCATAATATCTGTTTGCTCATCATCACCCAGCTTAAAAATGTGTTGGTCAAATGCCACAAATCCGTTTTTTGTATAAAAGCCAATAGCTTTTTTGTTGTTTTCCCAAACACCCAGCCATACGTACTGCATTTTATTTTGCGTTGCTACATCTATGGCTTTAGCGTATAACGCCTGTCCTACTTTTTGTCCCTGGCAGGCCTGTAATACATAAATCCGCTCTATTTCCAACCCTTTGTCGTCCTGCAACTCAGTTTGCGAACCGCCAAGATTTATTTTAAGATAACCTGCTACCTTATTATCCAGCAAAGCAAAATAGAATGCCGAATGCTGGTTGCTTAGTTCTGCTGTAAGCTTTGTTACCGTAAATTGTTCTTCCAGGTATTTCTTCATGTTCTCCGGGGTATTGGCTGCAGCAAAAGTTTCGTAAAAAGTTTGGCGGCCAATTTCCTGTAAAACCATGATATCATCCGTTGTTACTTTCCTTATTATGATCTCTCCCATTATTGATAATTTATTACTTCCCGATACCTTCTTAAGATTATGATTGACAGCCCGGGCGCTGCACTGATACTGTTGTAATCCTATTACAAAACTAAACGCTTATTGGCTTACATTTATAGACCAATTTCAATATAATGGATAGTCCAATTACAAAGAGCCTTTTTAGCCGTATAGGGCTGAATACATCGTTGCAGCGGCCGGTATACCTGCAACTTTCCGATGCTATACTTTTGCTGATAAAACAGGGAAAGATAAAAAGCGGGCAAAAGCTCCCTCCATCAAGAAGCATGGCCACCCTATTGGGTATTAACCGCATTACAGTTTCAAAAGCAATAGACGAATTGCAGATGCAGGGATGGCTGGAAAGTTTTGTAGGGCGCGGAACTTTTGTATCTGCCCACATACCTGAGTCAGATCCTAAAAAGCTGGCTTCGCAGGGTGTTCATCAACCGCAGCAAATAGCAGGGTTTGCTATAAACATGCCTGAGCATCTGCAAAATACAGTCTTTGTGCCTCACGCAGCACTTCACCTCGACGATGGATATCCCGATCCCAAACTGGCGCCTTTAAAAGAGCTGTACCGCGCCTACCGTAATCAGCTTACACGCGGCGGACTCTATTACAAGTTTGGCAGTTACGGCAGCCCTGCCGGCCCGGAGCTTTATACGAACGCTATATCGCGCTATCTGAATGAAAGCAGGGGATTAAAAACCGGCGCAAAGAATATATTATCAGTTCGCGGAACATTGATGGGCATTAACCTGGTTTGCAATGCCCTTATTCAACCCGGCGATATCATTGTTTCAGGGGTTCCGGGATGGAAAAGGGCCGAGCATAACTTTATACATGCAAAAGCAAATCATATAGGCATACCGGTAGATCAGCATGGCCTGGTAGTAGAAGAATTGAAAAAGATCTGCAAGAGGCGAAAAGTAAGAATGGTATATGTTACTCCTCATCATCATTACCCCACAACCGTTTCCCTGCGTATTGACCGCAGGTTGGAATTGTTGCAATTAGCAAATCAATATGGCTTCTTTATTTTTGAGGATGATTATGATTTTGATTTTCATTATAATTACCGGCCGCTGCTGCCCCTGGCCAGTGCAGATGAGAGCGGGATGGTGATTTATTGCGGATCGTTTAGTAAATGTTTTTCTCCGGCTTTCCGTATGGGTTACCTGGCAGCGCCTGAAAATATTATTACCCACCTGGCTAATACCCGTGTGCTGCTCGACCGCCAGGGCGATCATATACTGGATAATGCTATGGCCGAACTATTGAACGATGGAACGGTGTACCGTTTTATCAGGAAAGCGTTGACAATATACGGGAAAAGGCGCGATCATTTTTGCAACCTGCTTAAAGATGAATTAAACGGTATAACAGACTTTTCAGTGCCCGAAGGCGGCATGACGGTATGGGCACGGTTTGATGCATCAATTCACCTCGAAGAGCTGGCCCGGCAGGCTTATAAAAAAGGTCTTTATTTTTCAGACGGCTTTTTGCACCGTTATACCGGCTACTGCGAAAACGCTACCCGGCTCGGGTTTGCATCTGCATCCCCCGAAGAGCTCACGCAAAGCGTATCGATCATAAAAAAGCTGATTCATATAAAATACGCCGGCCTTAAACAGTAGCTTCTCTTCAGGAAGGCATTACCGAATACGATTTTTTCCAGTAAGTGATCTCTTTATTATATAACGCCTGGTTGGCAAGATGAACGCATATAGCGGTTCTGGCTCCCGTGTACACATTAGAGTCGGGTAACTGCCCCGACCTTACAGCCTTATAAAAATCTATTAATGCATACCAGGTACCGTCTTTGGTAGGTTCAGGCAATAGGGGCGTACCGCCTTCCTTATTCCAGGCAATCTGGGAGGCGCCTGTTACACCGTCTACTATCTGGTTTTTAGGACCTGCATTTTTTTCAGGATAAAAGACCCCTTTATCAGTTAATAAGGAAATAGTGCCTTTGGTGCCTTTTATTTTGAATAAATAGCCGTCGTAGGCATTGCCGCAGGTAGATCCGAAATTACCAATAATACCGGCTTCGGGATAACGGAACATTACCTGCACGTTATCGTAAGTTTCCCGGCCATCTTTAAAAATGTCGATACCGCCTGTTGCCTGAAATTCTGTAGGGTGTGTGTCAAAAGCCCAGTTAATAAAGTCGATCTGGTGCGATAGCAGCTCTGCAACGAGTCCGCCCGAATATTCTTTATACATCCTCCAGTTGATCTGGCGCTCGAGCGACGGGTTTGGTACCGGCCTCCGCCAGGTTCCGTTTCTGTCCCAGCGGCAGTCAATCTGGTTTACTTTACCTAATACGCCATTAGCGATGATGTCTTTTACTTTATAATAAAGCGGCGAATAGCGGTACTGGTGCCCTATCTGTATGATCTGTTTGGGACGATTTTTCGACAGTTCCACCAATTTCAAAGCCTGGGGTATATCAAAAGTCATTGTTTTCTCCAGGTACAGGTGCTTACCGGCCTGCAAAGTAGCTTCGGCTACAGGATAATGCATATTTAAGGGCACGGCAACCACAACGGCGTCTACATTGCCATCTTCCATCAGCTTATGATAATCTTTATAAGCTGTTACAGGAGCTTCTTTTGTTATTTTACGGGCTTCGTCGATTCGAAAATCAAGTACATCACAAATAGCTGTAATGCGGAATTTATCTTTCAATCCCTGAATCACATGCATCATGCCTTTACCACGGTCTCCGCAGCCCACCACTCCTATTTTAATTACCGGGGCCTGATAGCCGGCAAATGATTGTATATCGCTCAATAATGCGCCGCCGGTTAATAGTCCTGCGCTTTTTATAAAAGATCTCCGCTCCATAATATGCTCTTCTACCCTTAGGGCCTTTTTATTGCTGGTAAAGTTAATTTGTAACAGGCAGTAATTACCACCTGATTTTTTTTATTGATATTTAAAATACGCCTGTCCTTTTATTCCGTAAATGGCAAGTGAATATAGTGTGTCTCCCGCTTTTTTCAAAGACTGTTTTTACCTGGTGCAGGTTGCTTGCTGTTTATATTGGTTTTTAAACAGATTCCTGTCAAAAAGCCCCTGATCTTGTAAAACAGGTTGAATAAAACGGTCATTGTAAAAAAAGTGAAAACCTATGTACGACTGCACCGGTAAAACCGGCGCAAACCATACATAGGCAGTATATCAGAAAAAGCTGTTACGATACTGGCATTACCATTCAATAGCCTGATCCTCATCGGGTATCAGTATATTCTTCAGGCGTGCCATGGTCATGGAGCCGTCGGCCCTGTACCTCACCCTTTTACCGGGCATCGTACTGATATCGTCATATTTGTATTTAAGGTTTACCGTGCAGTATTGGGTAACCAGGTATTTCTTGGTAGGATCTACCACTTCCCTCAGCTGGTAGGTAGCCGGAGCCGTTAGCTCGAAGTTGATAGCATTGCTGGGTGCATATACATTTAAGGTACCCACTTTTGTACCATCAGGCTGTGTAACCGGATCCGAGAAGTCCATTACCACTTTGTATTCACCGCGGGCTTCAGACTTTTCTTCGAAAACACCGGCATAAAAGAAAACCGATTTCTCGTCTACCACCCATGCTGTCCTGGTACTTGACACCAGCGGATTGGTGGTTTGTCCATCGAGGTACACATTCATAGAAGTAGACGAATAGTTGCCTGAATAATTATTGAAGGGTTTAATGTATAACAAAGCTTTGCGCCATCCCTTACGGTAGTTGGAAATATAAGAGGGATCGTCTTTTATGGTAAGCGGCAGTACATAACGCTCTACCAGGTCCAGGTTATCAAACCTGAATTTGATAGGATAATTTTCTGTATGCGATCCTTTGGGAATAAAGCAGGTGGGCGATGGCAACTGGTAAAATTGCTCCGGCAACTGTTTAAAATACAGGTCTGTGCGGTACTGGTATTTCTCTTTGTTAAAGGTGGTAAGGGTATCAGGATCCACCTCTATTTTAACATAAAGATCCTGGTGATTACTTTGTGATCCGCTAACAATAACCGGCAGGTTATAAGTCACCTCTCCGTTCCTGTTATACCGCAGGTATACTTCAGAAACACCTTCGCTACCCAGCCGGGCTTTAAAAGATACCATCTGGGTATACAACTCATCTTTCCATTCGTCGTTGCAGGCGCTTAAACCTAAGGTCAGCGCTGCTATTGCGAAATATATGCGTACTTTTTTCATTCGTATATTTTTTAGTAGGGCAGTTTTGCTGCTGTTTAGTCGTCCGGGATAACGGTACCGGATACTTGTAGAATAGTGGTGAGTTAATCAAAAGAAGGCCAGCCCGGCGCCTGCGTCATGCGTTTGTTTTTGCGCAGCTCGTCCCAATCAATAGGCCAGAAATACATTTTCTTTGAAAACGTGGTTTGCAAAAGAGGAACGCGCACCGGTGTGTAAAAATCGGCAGCCCTATCCTTTGTCATAAACACATTATAGCCATATATCTGCTCGGCCTCATCTACCGGGGCATCTTTCCAGCGCCTTAAGTCGTAGTAGCGCTGGTTTTCGCCCAACAGCTCAATCTGGCGCTCGCGCTTTATTTGTTTACGGAGCTCTTCCCTGCTACCGTATACCGACATATCGTGGTCGGGTATGCCGGCGCGTATGCGTACCTGCCCTACGGCTTTTTTCATTTCAGCAATATTCCTCGATATGGCATGAGAGCCGCCGCCGTCCCAGGTTGGAATATTATAACTGCCGCCCAGTTCATTCAGGGCTTCTGCATACATCAGCAGTATGTCGGCATAACGAATGGTAATTTCAACCTTGGGGAAAATCTTACCCCCGTTTCCGGTAGCGTTATCTTTAGGATTTACATATTTCATCATACCAATGCCGGTAGGTAACCAACGATCGCCATTGATCATGCCCTCATTCTCTCCGCGGTAGTAAAATATCTGTTGATTGGTAACTGACGCGGCATTATTAATAGCGCTTGACATCGTCCATAGCGCGCCGCTGTACGCAACGGAAGCGTAAAAACGCGGTTCCCTGTTGGCAAACTCTTTCCATACATTGGCCAGCAAGGGCTTAAAATTGTTCACCTCACCAGCCTGTACAAACATATTCGAGCCATATTTATTTCGTATGGCTTCCCTGTTAAAAGGTGTACCATCGTTCATGGCGTAGGCATCGCATTGCTTCAGTGTGATACCATGACAGTTATAGCCGCCTCCCACCTGCGGCATCTGGTGCCTTGCCAGCGATATCACGCCAAAGTCTTCGCTGGTTTGGTTTTCGCCCCGGGTAAATATCATCTCAGGGTTTTCGGAGGCATAAAGATCGCCGTTGAACAGTGCCCGGTAAGATTCAAACGGGTCAACATTGGCCCATCCTTCGGGAAAGTTCTTCTCTGAATACTCGGGATGATGCGGCGGGAAAATGGTAGCCGGATAGTCGGTGGTTCCTTTAAATTTGGGAGCGGCAATATACAGTTTGTAATGATTAAGGTCGATTACATCTTTGGCAGCCGCCGCCGCTTTCGCCCATTTCTCTTCGCTGTATTGCTGGCTGATCAGGATGCGGCCGGCATCGTCGGTAAAATCGGCCATTTCTGCATTGCCGTTAGCCAGGGGGCTTGCAGCAAACAGCAGCGCTTTCGCGCGGGTAGCCAATGCCGCGCCACGGGTAGGACGTGCAATATTGCGGTTATCCCTTTTTAATGGCAGGTCTTTTGCAGCCATAGCCATCTCGTCAGCAATAAATGTAGCCACCTCATCGTAAGTATTCCGCGGATACGATAGCTTGTCGTAAGGAGCATCATAGTCAACCCCCTTGTCGGGCATGATGGGCACCGGGCCGTATTTGCGGAGCATCAGCCAGTACAGGTAAGCGCGTATAAACCTTGCCTGGGCTTTATAATCGGCTACTTCCCCGGCCGTAAATGCGCCACCTTCACTCATGGCATGTAACATTACAGACGCCTGCCTGATGCCATCGTAGGCCTGGGCCCACGACCACCTGAGCCAGGTATAGTCATACTCGCCGAATTTAAACTGGCGATATTGTAAACCGTTGGCGCCACCCGACTCGTTAAAGAACATATCATCGGAGTAGTTGGTGAGGGTATAGTTTCTATGGCCTATTTCGAGATTGTAATTCAGCAGCCTGTTATAGCAGGTGCCTAACCATTGCTCGGTATAATCCCTGCTTTTAAAGATACGCTCTTCACTCTGGCGATCATCGAAATAATGCTCTACGTTCAGATACTTTCTGCAGGAACCCAGAACGGAAATCACTGCTATCAGCAAAATACCTAAGGTTATTTGTTTTTTCGTCATGGCTTTATATATTACAGGTTTAAGGTTAAACCCATGGTGATTGTTTTAGACAGCGGGTATTGCTGGCCGTTGGTGCTGTTCATCTCGGGATCCCACAGCTTAAATTTTGAGAAAGTGAGCAGGTTGGTACCCAGGAAGTATAACCGCATGGTTTTTATTCCCATCCTGTTGGTGAACACTTTGGGGAAAGTATATCCTGCGTCGATAGTTTTTAAACGCATATAAGAGCTTTCGCGCAGCCAGTAGCTGGAAGCCCTGTAGTTATTGGCGCTTCCATTATAGCTTAACCTGGGATACACGGCATTTACATCTTCGTTCTCTCCCAGTATCCAGCGGTTCGACTCTATTACATCGGTAAGAATATTACCCCAGTCGCCCGAGCTGAACGGGTAAACCGTATAACCATTGATAAAGAAAGATGATTTACCGGCGCCCTGGAACAATACGCTGGCATCAAACCCTTTCCAATTGGCCGATAATCCAAAACCGTAGGTTAAATTGGGGTAACGGGTAGCGCCCACAGGAACTACATCGTTGTCGTCAATCGTACCATCGCCATTGATGTCCTTATACTTTATATCACCGGGGGCCACCCTGCCAAAATTCTGGGTGGGGCTGTTGCGGATGTCGTCATAATCTTTAAAAAGACCCAGCGCGATCAGCCCTTTATTTTGATTTACCCGGAAGCCGGCACGTCTCACGTACGGGTAGTTGCTGTATTGTTCATCAGCTTCCAGTATTTCATTACGGCTATAAACCATAGTACTGCGCACGGTTAAGTTCACCTTGTTGATCTGCTGTGAAAACTTCAGCTGACCATCAAATCCTTTATTTAAGGTAGATCCCACGTTAGCACGCGGAGCAGCAGCCGGCAAAATACCTACACTGGGCGGCATAAAATCACGTGTCATATAAATACCATCGCGCTGCTCATGAAAATAATCGAGGGCGCCGCCAAACTTGTCCCCGAAAAGCGAGAAGTCAAGCCCCAGGTTATGCTTGGTAGCTATCTCCCATGTAATAGAATTAGAGGCTATAACGCTGTAAGCAAGACTGGGAAAAGAGTTGTTGCTTTCTATATCGCCCCAGTTATACCCCCTTTCGGTATCGGTAGTAAAAGACGCCAGGTAGGGAAAACGAATCGGCATATAATCATTACCCACCTTACCATAAGAGTAGCGTATTTTAAACATATCCATCCACTTCAGGTGCTCCTGCGCAAACTGCTCTTCAGAAATGTTCCACGCACCGGAAACAGCTGGGAATAAACCAAACTGGTGACCCGTTGCAAAGTTTTCCGAACCGTTGTACCCTACGTTAATATCGAACAGGTATCTCGACTGGAAGTTATAGGTGAAACGGCCGGCCAGTCGTTGGTTACGGCGTTCTATACCCTGCATAATATCTTCACCATAGTTACCGGTATTTACCTTTTTTTCCTGCGTGTACTGCAGTATACCGCCTATATTGTGACGTTTAATGTTTTTATTATAATGTAATTCACCCTGCAGGGTTTCAAGGCGGTCACTCGAGGCGTCAGAACGCTGGGTGAGCAGCTGCTCTGTAATAGTACGCCTGAGACGCAGCTCTCCGTTTGACTCCCGCTGGCGTTCGGCTATCCATCCCTCCGGCCATTTCATACGGCGAATAAAGTTTCTGTTATTGTTATCATAGGCGAAGCGTCCTACAAAACGTAAACCGGGTGTTATAAACTTCAGGTTTTGTTCTAATGTAACGTTGGTCTGCACCTTATTCTCCCAGTTCTCTATATATCCTTGCTGGGTGATCAATACCCATGGATTCTGCCTGTCAGCGCCCCCTCTTGAAGCCACCTGGCCGGTAGAATATTTAATAGGGATGGAAATAGGATTTTGTCCCATCAGCGAAGCCCATATTTCACTATAGTTACCACCCGGCAGGTTTTGTTTGCCCAGAGAGCCGCTTACGCCTACACGTACCAGGGTAGTTTTGGTAAGGTTCATGTCTACATTAGCGCGGTAGTTCCATCTTTTATAATTAGCGTTGGTATTATAGCTTTTCAGGTTCTCATCGGTTTCGTACATACCACCTTCATTAATATAGCTACCCGATACAAAATAACGGGCCAGGGCGCCCCCTCCATCGAAGTTCAGCGAAGCACGCTGTGTAAAAGCGCCTGGTTTCAGAAACATATTCATCCAGTTGATATCCGGGAACAGGTCGGGGTCTAACTGGTTCCTGATCAGCTCCAGGTCTTCCTGGCTGTAAAAAGCTTCTTCGTTGCGGGTGGTTCGTGCTTCGTTCATCAGGTTAGCATACGTATAGCCATCTACAAATTTGGGTGTAAATGTGCGTGTACTGTAAGAGCCCTCGTACTTGCCGTTGATCGATACCTTATCGGCTTTACCCTTCTTGGTGGTAATAAGTACCACGCCATTAGCGCCACGAGATCCATAAATAGCGGTGGTAGATGCATCTTTTAATATGGTGAAGGTTTCGATATCTTCTATATTAATTTCCGTAAGCGATCTTTCAAAGCCATCCACCATTACCAGCGCGCCGGTACCGGCTCCAAAAGTAGAGATCCCCCTGATCCAGAACTCCGAGGCATTACTACCCGGCTGGCCGCTGCCCTGCATAGCCAGTACGCCTGCTACGTTTCCTGCCAATGCATTGGTGATACTCGAAGTAGGCGTTTTCAAGGTAGTAAGATCTACGGTAGTAATGGCGCCGGTTACAGTTACCTTTTTCTGGCTGCCCAATGCCGTTACCACTATCTCGTCCATCGCTTTTTGTTCGGCGTTCTTAAGCGTTATATTCAACGTAAGCTCATCTTTGATCAGCACTTCCATTTGTTCGTAGCCAATGGAGGAAAAAACCAGCCACTGGTATTTATTGGCTTTGATGGTGTATTCTCCCTTGTTGTTGGTAGGAACCCCCAGCCCCGGCTGGTCTTTTACGGTAACGGTTACACCCATAAGAGGTTCCTTCTGCTCGTTAACAACCGTACCCGTAACGGTTACCGCTACCTGTGCTGTATCCTGGGCACAGGTGCAGGAAACGGCGCCAACAATCGCTATCAGTATAAAAATAATTTTTTTCATTAATTGGTTTTCAGTAACTGCCTGGTGGCTTCACGATAAGGCATAACCTGCCCACCGCTACAATAAGCAATTGGTTAAAAAATAATGATAAGAAGAACAGTAGCTATTCAACTGTTATAGTACGTATGCGTTTATTGTTGCGCTCTGCAACATAGAAGGTTTTGTTGGCCACATCGTAATCAATACCGGTTGGCTGGTTAAAACGGGCTTCAAGCCGCGGATCTCCATCTATATAACCATATTTGGTACCATCCGGTGTGGGACTACCTTTGCCTGCAAAAGTGGTCACCATGCCGTTGGGAGCCAATATGCGGATACTATGATTGTTTTGATCGCAGAAATAAAAATCGTATTCATCAGCCTGGCCGGCATAGGCAGGATTTTTTACAAATACGCCCTGGTAAGCACGTCCCATCCTCGCTGAAGTACCAATAGCATCCACATCTCCAGCAGCGCCGTCGCCCGCGAATATAATAGCAGGCTGTAGTTCCCGGGTGTCCCAGTTATACATGCTTTTGTAAATACGCGTGTGTGCCATAACATAGGCATAGTTGCCCGAAGGATGAAAGAAAATCAGCGTACTTAAGTTGCCGCCTATCCTGTATAATTCTTTAGGTACCAACTCACCGGTTACGGCATCAGGTACCGCTTTTTTTATAGGTGTACCATTTGTTACGGTATAAAACAGCCCGTTGTGCGTAGGATGCGGCGCTACACCATAAGCCCCTACATCCCACAGCAGCGCATGTACGCGCCGGTAGTTTTCCGAGCGTAGCGTGTAGGCTATGGCTACCTTATTAGGGGTGCTTCTGTTTCCGTTATCATCTACCAAAAACAGCGTGTCGGTATCAGGGCTTAGCGTGGTAGTCTGCATTTTGGCAAAAGCAGCCTGCCCGTTGGTAACCAGTGTAGATACCGTTCTTGCTCCCAGGTCTACTTTTCTTACTGCGCGATCCAGCTCTGTAACAAACAACAAGTTGCTTCCGGGTTCAAAAGTTACCCAGGCGGGGTATTCAAACCGGGCCGTCTCGAAGTCACCGTCAATAATACCGGAGTTCCCGTTCTGGTCTACATTACCTACCAGGGTTCCTACATTAGTGCTCCTGATGTAATTGAACTGGTCGGGGAAAGTATGTTCTACTGTTTTACCAGATCCAGCGTCAATCACCACGCGCACCTGGCCTGTAGATGTTTGTCCCGGTACCCAGCAGTAGATCTGCTTTCCGTTAGCGCCTACTACTTTCAGCTCGCGGTCGCCTATAAATACGCGTATTTTAGAAACATCGGTACCAAAATTTTCCCCGCTGATATACAACCGGGTTCGGATAGCTCCTTTTTTGGGCGAAAAATCAGAAAAGACGGTTGGCTTGCCCGGGTCATGCTCCCCCGAAAGAATATCCTTGTCTTTACAGGAAAAAAGAAAACCTACTCCTAAAAAGAACAGGGCGATAAAGCAAGCATTTTTTTGTACAAATTTCATACTGGCGTTGTCTTGTGTTTATTAATAACTAAATCGTTTTAGCAAAATAGCGTAGCTCTGCCCGTTACCATATAACACCCCCTTATATATTATATAGGTATATACCAATGGGCCACTCAATCGTCTGATATAATTTGTAACTTACAGTTGCAGTTGTGAACACATTTTTGATTCATCCGGGCAATTCGTCATCTTCTCTAAGCTGTAATACAAAATTTCATTCAGCAAACAATATCTTAATTCGTCAAAAGCAATAATTTATTGTTAAAACGAAGAAACTAAATACTTAGAAAACGTACTGTTCATTGTTTTGTCGAATTGTACCATTGGGGGAGCGGCTTAGCAAACGCATCCGCACCATATTTTATTAAAGAAATAATATCTGATATTTATCATATAGCATCTATCATCCATAAATTTTATATTTTAGCTATCTCAATCATCTCTCATGGCATACGATACCCAACTGGCCGACCGTGTACGGCAATACCTGCAGCAACAGGCAGGCATAGCCGTTGAGGAAAAAACCATGTTCAGCGGACTAGCTTTTATGGTAAATGGTAAAATGTGCGTGAATGTTGCCGGTAACCAGCTTATGTGCCGTTATGATCCGGCCCTTGATGCCACCCTGGCTGAAGCGCCCGGCTACCAGCCTATGATCATGAGAGGTAAAGAGCTGTCGGGTTACTGTTATGTGAGCCCCGAGGTATTACAAACCGCCAAAGTTCTCGCCTGTTGGATCAGGCTTTGCCTGGAGTATAATCCTAAAGCAAAGGCAAGCGGCCGGAAGAAATAGGATCCGGGAACTTTGTAAATGGTGAATGGTGTGTACGCATCTTCGCTCACTGTCATTTTTTAAACAGTAAACTTAAAGTAAACGGGGTATCATTTGTACGACCGGTAGCGACTGACCAGCACATGGATACGGAATAGCAGCGCCGCCAGGTGTCAAGCACCTAACATCCGGTATCGAACATTCCCTACCCCTCATCTCCCAGCTGCTCAATAATGTTTTCTATTTTTCTATTAACAGACAATATCTCTGCATCAAATTGATCCGACTCTTCGGCAATGGCCCGGTACATCAGCTCATAGCTTTGTATTCTTAACTCGCAATACTGTTTCAGTAAAGCGTTTCTTTTTACGGCCGGTGGCGGCAGCTTCAGGTTTTCAAAGCTTTTTATCAACTGTAAATTCTGGTTCCAGTAGTTAAGACCCTCATCTCTCAGGGTAAAAAGCTTATCTTCTTTTGGGGTATCTTCCGGCAATTTAAATACAGACAGGGCAAAGGTTTCGGTATCAGTAAACTCCTTTATGCCTTTTTCATAAATAGCCAGGTCGTTATCCAGGTTTTTGTATACAATAAAAGAAGAGCCCGCCAGTACAAGGCTCAGCAGCGCTATTCCTTTCCACTTTAAGCCCGGTTCATCCGTATTTCTAAGGCCGGGTAATAATATATAGCCGGCGATTAAGCCGCTTACCAGGCCGCCTATATGGGCTGCATTATCAATGCCACCCTTCAAGCCATACAGCAGGTTATAGCCCACAAAAATGCCGATGCTTGTGAGCAAGGGTTTCCGGGCTTCCTTCTCAATAAGATCGGTGGTAAGCATGGCCAGGAACAGGCCGTACATACCAAATATGGCGCCCGAGGCACCGGCGCTGATCGTAAGATCGTGCCACCAGAGGCTGGTAATGCTGGCAGCAATACCTGTTAAAAGATAGGCCGTCAAAAACCGGGCCTTACCCAGGTAGGGCTCCAGCAAAGAGCCGATATACATGAGCGCATACATATTCAGCAGCAGGTGCAAAATACCTATATGAATAAAACAGTTCGTAAGCAGGCGCCACCACTGCCCGTCGAGGGTAGCCGGCTTAAAATTAGCGCCCCAGCGTACGAGGGTTTCGCCTTCAGGATTCAGAAAGTGCACCCCATTGGCTACCATAGCCATAAACACCAGTATGTTAAGGTTAATGATAATGGGGGTGATAAAGAAACCAGGCACCGGAACAAAAGCCGATAGCAGGTCTTTAAACGTTTTCGGTTTTGCCGGTGGTTCCTGTAAAACGGCATCCTCTTCCCGCCCGCTCTGCCCGGCTACGGGCTGCAAAGCTGCAGCACTTAGCGCTCCGGCTTCTCCTGCACTGTTGGCCAGCAGCTCATCCATCTTTGCCAAAAACGAGGCTACCAGCTCTTTATTCTTTCCCGTGTCCATCTGCTCATAAGTGGTAGAGGTACCGGCAATTTGTGCCAGGCCGTTTTCCACCTTTACAGTTAGCTCCGCATTCCAGGAAAAAGCGCCGTTGTTGGTATAGCTGGTAAAACCGTTATCGCTGGTATAGCCCAGGCTGAGTCGTTTTTGTGTTGCTGCCTCCCGGGCAAGGGCAAGAAACTGTTGCTGCGTCAGTGCTCCTAAAGCTCTTTGCTCCACATAGCCGGGAGTAGATCCTGCTGTCATAATTCGTTATGCTGTTTGGTTGATCAAATATGCAGTTGTATAGGGTTAGCCGTCTTCCCAATGTCAATTGCAGGTTGTAAATATAATTATGATTTAGGTAAGTGTGTGTTTCATTTTTCGCCAGGTACCGGGACTCGGTTAAGAAAACGACCGCATCATTCATAGTTGTCATCCACACCAAACCAGGTGAAACAAAACACCCGCCTGATTGAAACGGGCAGGGACAGGAATCTCCCGCCACAAAGCGATTCGGCTTCTCGTAGCCGTCATCCCAACCGAAACGGAGTGTAGCTCCCGCCCGGATGAACTCCGTTCGGACGGGGAGGGATCTCACATTACGAGGCCCTGGCATAGCGTCCCGATAGCTATATGGATTAAGACGTATTGGGCCGTGGGCTCCGGTTTACAGAAACCCTTCGTCAGGCTCAGGGCGACATAAGGATTCGGAACAGCAGCGCCGTCATAATGTACCCACCGCTATCGGAACATGCGCATTTTGCGCCGGCTTTGCTACAGCTTTGCTCCGCCTATGCACTGCCCATGCCGCCTCCATAAGGCAGGTTACATGCCAATACACCGGCAGCAGGTTCATCGTATCATCAACAGCAGGCCGGCTCAAAGCATAGCCAAGGACGCGGTTCAGGTCCTGCTTCCACAGGCTGACTGGTTGGTATTAAAAAAAACGACGGAACACGCGGTACAGATTGACCCTGTCTTTGCGGCCCAGCAGACGCAACTTTAATGGCAACGGTTCATCGGAATTGGGCAATGGCTCCTCTCCCGTTTTATACTGTTGCAGCAAAGCTTCTGCCGCTAATATCACTGAGTTGATCACCTGGAAGGCGGCCATCAGCAGGCCCGGCTCTTCTTTGATGCAGATGCGCGGCTCCCCTGCTGCCTGCAGTGTCCATCGTATATATTTACGAAAGCGGCCCGGGGTGGCATAGTCAAAGCTTTCGGACAGCAGCTCCTGCGGGTGGGCGATAATGCGATAGGCCCAGCATTGGGTTTCAAAAACATCGGGGTTGGGTACGGGTGTTTGCATAATACTTGTTTTTCATGACCCAAAGTTGCGGTGGCTTTAGCCGGTAAACTACTTATTGCCTATGTATTTTACGCAACGTATAGCATATTTTACGTATATTTATTCCAGCATAATTGCTAATAAATAACCTGGTTTTGAAAAGCAACAATCCATAATGGACAGAACAAGTTGAGGCCAAAAACTGTGACGAAAGCCGCTTTTCGATACAAACACTAAACTATACCTATGGCAAAAGCAACCCTGCAAACGCTGGTAGCAGAACAAAAGATATTAAACCGCATTTATGTTATTCGCGGGCAAAAGGTGATGCTCGATCGTGACCTGGCAGAGATGTATGGAGTAGAAACAAAACAACTCAAAAGGCAGGTCAACCGGAATACAGAACGGTTTCCCAAAGACTTTATGTTTACGCTTACCGCGAAAGAATTTGAAAACTTGAGGAGCCAATTTGGCACCTCAAGTTGGGGAGGTACCCGTTACATGCCTATGGCGTTTACCGAGCAAGGCGTGGCAATGCTATCTAGCATTTTGAACAGCAAAACTGCTATAGAGGTAAATATTCGTATCATCCGGGTATTTACCAGGCTTAGAGAATATGCCCTTACCCATAAAGACATTTTACTGCAATTAAGCCAACTGGAAAAAGAAGTAAAAAACAATACCCGCGATATTGATAATATTTTTGCAGTACTAAAAGAACTGATAGAAAAACAAAGCAAACCCACCCGGAGAAACATTATTGGGTTTAAAAATTATAATAAAGAACAATGATAGCCCGACTTACGGGTGAATTTTTAAAATCCAAAATTGCAACCGCCCTGCTGGTAAATTACTGATTGCCCCAGGTATTTTATCCGCCCTATAGCATATTATACCTATATTTATACTACTATGATTGCTAATAAATAGCCTATTTTTGAAAAGCATAAAACCCATGAACGATGGAAAAGAAAATACATGAAGGCCGTAACGTTAAAAGGTTCCGCGAAATGTTAGGCATTAAACAGGAAGCCCTGGCATCTGAACTCGGTGATGATTGGAACCAGAAAAAGATATCCCTTTTAGAGCAGAAAGAAACCCTTGATGCGGCTATACTCAAAGATGTGGCCACTGCCCTTAAAATACCGGTGGAAGCCATACAGAATTTTGATGAGGAGCAGGCGGTTAACGTCATTTCAAATACATTCACCAGTAACGATACCTCAACATTGAACGCAATTAACCCGAATTGCACTTTTCATATTAACCCTATGGAAAAATGGCTGGAATCCATTGAGGAGATTAAGCAATTATACGAGCGTTGGTTAAAGGAGAAGGAACAGACGATTAGAACGCTGGAGGCGATATTGGAGCATACCAAGCGGTGAGATGGCTAAATTTTTTATTATTTATATGGCATTGTTTCCTTTCCTGTTTAGCTGTGAGAGCAACCATAGCAGCCCCGCTGCAAATGATAGTACATTACTTGAAGATATCAACGCACGTATCAACCCGGAGGATGGCTGGAATGATATTTTCCTGAAAATTGTGAAGGATCAAAAAACAGATTCTTCTCATATTTATACCGTTAAGGGCTTGTATAAAGAACAAACTGTAGGATTACAGATCGAAGTGAATTCGAGTATTGGTGCCGGCATAGTAGATGGTACGCCTAATGTAAACTCCGGCATAGCTCGTCAATCAGTTCATATCCGTTCAATGGGTGCCGAAAGTGATGCCTTTGTAAAGGCATTGGCCGAGCTTTATGGTCGTCCTACGCTTAAAGCATTTCGGCAGCAGCCCTTATCTGTTACAGCCTTTTCTTTAAATGAAACACCGGTCAACCTCGATAAAGACGGCTATTATAAGTTAAAATTATTTCTCGAAGAATATGATGAAGACCTTTATTCAGAGGTATTCCTGAATATCAATACCGAGAAAAAGGAAATTGAGATCAACGAGAAGGATTGGGAATATAGAAGGGCGATTATTGAGCTGCTTACAATTACCCCGGAATAATAATGGTATGGCTTTATATTTCTGATATATTTTACCTGATGAACCGGATAATTAGAACCTTAATAACTTTCCTTTTAACCGTGCTTGTAGCCGGTTGCGGTTCGGAGAAGCAACAAGCCACTGCTTATTATTGTAACATCTCTACTATTTACGTAAAAATGGGAGATGCATTAAAAGCAGATCTAGCGGTTCGTAATTAAGGCAGCTGCGGGCCTAAGTCCAAACAATAAGTAAGTTTTGTTTTATGTACGATGTAACATTAATTGCTGGAATATATTAAGGCGATTAAGCAGTCATACGAGCGTTGGTTGAAGGAGAAGGAAAAACGGTTAGAACGTGGAGGCGATATTGGAGCATACGAAGCGGTGAGGTAGCCAGGCCTGACTGAACCTACTTAGTTTTGTAATAATTATTAAAATGTCTTTTAAGCAGATAATGTGCATCATATCTGTTTGAAAGGCTTTTTAGTTCAAGGCTCTTTCTGGCATAGTTGAAGTCTTAATTTGAAATGTATAGATTCGCTGCTCTAAGCACATCGTCCGTTCAATTACCCCTTAATTTTCAAATTCCACTACTTATTGTTAGTATTGCAGGTGCGCAAATAAGCTGTCAACTGGTCGAATGGCCAGAACCACAATGAATTGCACATATATCTTACTAATAAAACAAAGTGTCAGACTGGAATAATGGCCAAACAGAAAAAAGTAGCAACAGAAGAGCCCCTCGAAAAGCAACTGTGGAAAGCCGCAGACAAACTTCGTAAAAATATAGATGCTGCCGAGTACAAGCATATTGTGCTCGGCCTCATCTTTTTGAAATATATTTCCGATGCTTTCGAGGAGCAATACGCCAAACTGAAAGCCGAAGAATCCAAGGGCGCCGACCCCGAAGATCGCGACGAATACAAAGCTGAAAACGTATTTTTTGTACCGCCTTCTGCCCGGTGGAATTTCTTAAAGAATAGTGCAAAGCATAGTACCATCGGCAAGATTGTAGACGATGCCATGGATGCCATCGAACGGGAAAACGCACAGCTTAAAGGTGTGTTGCCTAAAGTATATGCCCGTCAAAACCTCGACCCTGCTGCCTTGGGCCAACTCATCGACATGATCGGCAACATAGCCCTGGGTACCGTCAAGGCACGTAGTGCCGATTTGCTGGGTCATGTATTCGAATACTTCCTGGGCGAGTTTGCCCTGGCCGAAGGCAAAAAGGGAGGGCAGTTCTATACCCCACGCAGTGTAGTAGAGCTGCTGGTAGAAATGCTGGAGCCCTACAAAGGCCGCGTGTTCGACCCCTGCTGTGGCTCCGGCGGTATGTTTGTACAAAGCGAAAAATTTGTAAAAGACCACCAGGGTCGCCTCGACAATATTTCCATCTACGGCCAGGAAAGTAACCAGACCACCTGGCGACTGGCCAAGATGAACCTGGCTATACGCGGCATCGACAGCACACAGGTAAAGTGGAACAGCGAAGGCTCCTTTCTTAAAGATGCCCACCCCGACCTTAAGGCCGATTATATCATCGCCAACCCACCCTTTAATGTAAGCGACTGGGGCGGCGAGCTGCTGCGTAGCGATGGCCGCTGGAAGTATGGCGTACCGCCCGCAGGTAATGCCAACTTTGGCTGGCTGCAGCATTTTATTTACCACCTGGCCCCCAGCGGGCAGGCGGGCGTGGTGCTGGCCAAGGGCGCCCTTACCTCCAAAACCAGTGGCGAGGGCGAGATCCGCAAAGCCCTTATTGAGGCCGATCTCATCGATTGTATTGTTAACCTGCCGGCCAAGCTCTTCCTCAATACGCAGATACCCGCTGCCCTTTGGTTCATGAGCCGCAACCGTAAAAATGGTAAATTCCGCAACCGCAGCGGCCAGGTACTTTTTATCGATGCGCGCAACCTGGGGCACCTCATCAACCGGCGCACCCGTGAGCTGTCGGCAGCCGATATGCAGCAGATAGCCGGCACCTACCACAACTGGCGCAACCCCGATGGCAATTATACTGATATACCCGGCTTTTGCGCCGCTGCCCCGGTAGATAAAATAAAAGCGCTGGACTATGTGCTCACCCCCGGGCGTTATGTAGGCCTGCCCGAGGAGGAAGACGATTTTAACTTTGCCGAGCGCTTTACCGCCCTCACTGCCGAGCTGCAGGCGCAGTTAAAGGAAGAAGAAAAGCTCAATAAAATAATTGCCGCCAACCTGTTAAAAATAAAAAAGGATGTGTAGTATAAATGTTGATTATATGTGGGCGTGCCCCACAGCCCACGCACAGGGGGCCAAGCTTCGTGGGTCGGGCTATACGCTGCTACTCCGCCACAAGGCCGGCGCGCAAAGCTTCAGCGGGGTATCCGCTGCTATCCCTGCCCGACTGTGTCATTCCCGTCCGATCCGGAACGGGCGGGCGGGCGGGCCTCACGCAGAGGAGCAAACACTAAAAATGGAACAGATATGAATGAATGGAAGGAAGTAGTCATTAGCGATTATATTGATTTAATCAGTGGCTTTGCTTTTAAATCTGCGAATTTTACCGATGAACAAAGGGAAAATACACTGCCAGTTGTCAAGATAAAGAATGTTGCCAATGGAGATGTGCATTTAGATAATATAGTATACCACAAATACGATGAATCACTTTCTAAATACGTGCTTTCTAAAGGTGATGTATTGATTGCAATGACCGGGAATCATCCACAAGCACAAACCCAGGTTGTTGGGGATGTATCAAAATATAAACTTGAAGTTAATTCTTTGCTGAATCAACGGGTTGGAAAATTCGTGTCCAAGAGTAATACTGATCTCGATTTTATCTACTATTTGTTTAAAAGCGAAGACGTCAGAAGCTATCTGGCTAATAAATCTTCTGGTAGTGCAAATCAAGCAAATATTTCAAAAGGGGATATTTTAGGATTAAATCTTCTTCTCCCTTCTCTCTCCGAACAAAAAGCCATCGCTTCTATCCTCAGCAGCCTCGATGATAAAATTGACCTGCTGCACCGCCAGAATGCCACCCTCGAAAAAATGGCCGAAACCCTGTTTCGCCAATGGTTTGTAGAAGAAGCAAAGGAGGATTGGGAAGAAACGACATTAGGAAATTGGGTAACTATGTATAATGGTGTTTCCTATAAAAGTGATGATTTAAACCCATCGGATACTGCTATGGTGACTCTAAAAAGTTTTGATCGTAACGGAGGTTTTAGACTTGATGGTTTTAAAGAATTTACAGGTAATTATAAACAACAACACCTTATTCAAGAAGGGGATATTACGGTGGCTCATACAGATATTACGCAAGATGCCGCAGTAATTGGAAATTCAGTATTGGTTATAAGTGATCCAAGATATAAACAATTGGTATTCTCAATGGATTTAGTAAAGGTTGAACCTAAAGATAAAATACTGCCAAAAGAGTATCTATATCTTTTGATGAGAACGCCGGCATTTAAAGAACATTGTTTAGGTTATTCTAATGGCTCAACTGTACTCCATTTAAGCAAAAAAGCTATTCCAGATTTTGAATTTAGAATGCCTCCAATAGGTTTAATCCAAAAATTCAACACTATTGTAAAGACCTTTATTGATAAGCAATTCAGAAATATTACCCAGATCCGCACCCTTACTACCCTGCGGGATACATTGCTACCCAAGCTTATGAGTGGCGAGGTACGGGTTGGGCATTAATGGCCGAGGAAAACGAACTTATTATTCGTCGCGAAACTTATTTTCCTTAGCCACCGTTATGACCAACCGGCGGTTTTCGCAGCGGATGTTGATGACTTGCCCACTTTTAAAGCCTGCGTCCCGCAGCCACTTGCCACACAGGTTAATGACAGGAAAACAAACACCGCTGCCGTGGCTGCGGGCAAAATATTTGTTGCAAATAGTTAGTTGTCTTATTGGAGTGTTTGTTGGCTGGTGCTCTGTGCTTATCATAATGGTATTAAGTCTTTTTATTACTGCAAAACACCTGCATTATCAAGGCATATACCAGTTATCGCGGGCATACTTCATTCAATGTAGCCCGGTAACTTATTCGTTTAATCCTATTGTGGGTTGTCATAAAATATTCACAACAAAACCGTTACATTTGTTATAATATAACTTTTACATGGCAAGAAAGCAGCTGAATTTAAACCTCGGAAAATATATGGAGCTTGCTATTGAGGTAATGAATCAATCCAAACTTGGGCACTATATCCATGTAGTGACCTAATTGATAGTAAATTGCAATAACTTGGACATAATCACCAAGCAGAGAAAATAATAACTAATAGATAAACATAAATAGGCGAACCATCTTAACTAATGAAAAATGATATAGAATTATACTGTGTGAGAGCTGATTTCGGCCGATACACAACCCAGTTTATTGCAGGCGGTTATGTGGCCATTGGATGGCTGTCGGATCAGGATTTGTCGCATATCGGTAGCAGGGAGGAGCTCTACCCATTGTACAAAGCGGCTTACCCCGATGATACCAGCAACGTAGTAATAGGTCAGCAGGTAGGCCAGATAGCCCGTTTTCTGTTAGAGATACAGCCAGGCGATTATGTGATTGTACCCTCGCCTGATACCGAGTACATTCATTATGGAGTTGTAGCAGAAAACGCTTATTATTTCGCCGATGGTACAGATGGCTGCCCTTACCTGCATCGTAAAAAAGTAACCTGGCACCCAGAACCTATTCAGCGCAGCCTGTTTTCGGTACCTTTTCAAAATACAATCCGCTCCTCTCTTACGGTATTTTACATCAGCCACAAAAAGAACTTTTTCACCACTATTGGCAGACCTGATCTGGTGCCTGATGGCGAAAAGAAAATGGAGTTTGATTATTATACCTCTATCCTTGGCCGCATACTAGAGCTGGATGATCAGGAGTTTGAAATACTGATTACCCATATCCTCAACGCTCTTGGTTTTGAAGGAGCAGAACACAAAGGCAAGGTGGGTGACGGCGGTGTAGATGCTACCGGCGAACTGAACATAGCTAATATGGCCAAGATCAAGCTATTTGTACAGGCAAAACGTTACAAGTTGGGCTCAAAAATTCCTGCTAACGTTGTAAAAGCATTAAGAGCTAATATACCTGCTGGTGGGCAGGGCGCGTTTATTACTACCGCCGATTTTCAGCCCCAGGCTAAAGAGATAGCTGTAGAACAGCATTTTCCCAGGATAGGCTTGATCAATGGAGACCAGTTAGTTGATATTCTTGCCGAACATTGGAATGATATCCCAGTTGAGTTCAGAGAAAAATTGAACTTAAAGATAGGCTTAGTGCTTAATTAATCACCAGACCTACGTTTTGCCCAACAATAATGACACACATCACCGAAAACCATATCGAACTTCTAACCATTGAGCGCCTCGAAGCGCTGGGTTATGAATATATTTATGGCCCTGATATAGCCCCAGACGGCGAAACACCGGAGCGTAGCAGTTTTGAGCAGGTATTGTTGATAGATCGTCTTCGACAGGCGGTACGCAAAATCAACACACATATTGATGCTCATGCACAGAAAGAAGCCATACAGGAAATTCAACGCATAGCTTCACCCGAGTTGATAGCCAACAACGAAACTTTTCACCGGCTGCTTACCGAAGGCGTACCCGTTACTAAACAAAAAGAAGGCGAAGAACGTGGCGACCGGGTATGGCTCATCGATTTTAATAATCCGCTTAACAATGAGTTCCTGGTCGTAAACCAGTATACCATTATAGAAAATGGGCACAACAAGCGCCCTGATGTGCTGCTGTTTGTAAACGGTATACCATTAGTACTAATGGAGCTGAAGAATGCGGCTGATGAAAATGCCAGCATCCGCTCTGCACACAAGCAGGTAGATACCTATAAAAGCATAATTCCTACCCTGTTTACCTACAACAGCTTAGTGGTGATCTCCGATGGACTCGAAGCTCGTACCGGTTCGTTATCTGCCGGGCTTAGCCGCTATATGGCCTGGAAATCGGCCGATGGCAAAGCCGAAGCTTCCCACTTGGTAAGCCAGTTGGAAACGTTGATACAAGGGATGCTTAATAAAGAAACCCTGATCGATCTTGTTCGGCATTTTATCGTATTTGAAAAATCGAAAAAAGAAGATCCGGCAACGGGCGTTATCAGTATTGCTACCGTAAAAAAACTAGCCGCCTATCACCAATACTATGCCGTAAATCGCGCAGTAGCCTCTACGATACGTGCGGCAGGGCTGGACATGGAGGAGGAAGAATTGCTAACAATTGCTGAAGAAGACCCTGCACATTATGGCATAGCCAGTGTAAAAACACAGCCCATTGGCGACCGTAAGGGTGGCGTGGTATGGCACACCCAGGGCAGCGGCAAATCGCTGTCAATGGTATTCTACACAGGTAAGATTGTACTGGCGATGAATAATCCCACTATCCTGGTCATTACCGATCGCAACGACCTTGACGATCAGCTCTTCGATACCTTTGCCGCTTCCAAGCAGCTATTGCGGCAGGAGCCGGTACAGGCTGAGGACCGTAATCATCTCAAAGAGTTGCTGCGTGTAGGTTCTGGCGGTGTGGTATTCACCACCATTCAAAAATTTCAGCCCGAAGAAGGTAATGTGTATGAACTGCTTTCGCAGCGCAAAAATATAGTAGTGATTGCCGATGAAGCGCATCGCACTCAATACGGGCTCAAAGCCAAAACACAGGATGTAAAAGACAATAAAGGTACTGTCACTGGTCAAAAGATTGTATATGGTTTTGCCAAATACATGCGCGATGCACTGCCCAATGCCACCTACCTTGGCTTTACCGGTACGCCTATTGAAAATACCGATGTAAATACACCTGCCGTATTCGGCAATTATGTAGACATCTACGACATAGCCCAGGCCGTGGAGGACGGTGCTACCGTACGCATCTTTTACGAAAGCAGGCTTGGTAAAGTAAACCTGAGTGAGGAAGGCAAAAAGCTGGTAGAAGAGCTGGATGATGAGCTGGACCAGGAAGACCTGACCAATACCCAAAAAGCCAAAGCCAAATGGACGCAGTTGGAAGCTTTGATAGGCAGCGGTAATCGCATTGCCAATATAGCCAACGATATTGTGCACCATTTTGAGCAACGCCAGGAAGTGTTTGAAGGTAAAGGCATGATAGTGGCTATGAGCCGGCGCATAGCCGCTGAGTTATACGAAGCTATTATTAAGCTGAGGCCGGAATGGCACTCTAACGATCTCAATAAAGGTGTAATTAAAGTAGTAATGACCGCTTCATCCTCAGATGGAGCAGCCATTTCAAAACATCATACCACTAAAGAGCAACGTCGCAAACTGGCCGACCGAATGAAGGATCCTGACGATGAATTAAAGCTGGTAATTGTACGGGACATGTGGCTAACCGGTTTTGATGCACCCAGTATGCACACACTGTATATTGATAAACCCATGAAAGGTCACAACCTGATGCAGGCCATTGCCAGGGTAAACCGGGTATATAAAGACAAACCCGGCGGCCTGATTGTAGATTATCTCGGCATTGCTTCCGATCTTAAAAAGGCGCTTTCTTTTTATGCAGATGCTGGTGGCAAAGGAGATCCTACAGTTGCACAAGAAAAGGCTGTACAATTGATGCTGGAAAAAATAGAAGTCATTTCGCAGCTATACGAAGGTTTTGCTTACGAAGAATATTTTGAAGCTGATACTTCCCGCAAACTATCGCTTATACTGGCTGCTGAAGAACACATTTTAGGATTAAATGACGGAAAAAAACGTTATATCCACGAAGTTACAGCGTTAAGCCAGGCTTTTGCTATTGCCATTCCTCACGATCAGGCAATGGACATCAAAGATGAAATAGCGTTCTTCCAGGCAGTAAAAGCCCGACTGGCAAAATTCGACAGTACTGGTTTAGGTAAAACAGATGAGGAAATAGAAACTACTATTCGCCAGGTAATAGATAAGGCGCTAATATCTGAGCAAGTAATTGATGTATTCGACGCCGCAGGTATTAAAAAACCGGATATTTCCATTCTTTCTGAAGACTTCCTAATGGAGTTGAAAGGAATGGAGCATAAGAATGTTGCGCTTGAAGTATTGAAGAAGTTACTGAACGATGAAATAAAGGCCAGAGCGAAAAAGAACCTCGTAAAGAGTAAAACCTTAATGGAGATGCTTGAACAATCCATTAAAAAATACCATAATAAAATATTAACGGCAGCCGAAGTAATCGATGAACTCATTAAATTAAGTAAGGACATTGTGCATTTAGATAGTGAAGCACAACAAATGAATCTTACTGATTACGAGTATGCATTTTACACGGCAGTAGCCAATAACGATAGTGCCCGCCAGCTAATGCAACATGACAAACTCCGTGAATTGGCGGTGGTACTTACAGAGACGATTCGTCAAAACGCCACTATCGATTGGACCATCAAGGAAAGTGTAAAAGCCAAATTAAAAGTTGCAGTAAAGCGGGTCTTGCGTCAGTTTGGTTACCCTCCCGACATGCAAATGCTGGCAACAGAAACGGTGCTGAAGCAAGCGGAGATGATTGCTAATGAGTTAACGAAATAACAACAATTTTCTTTCGCCTGTTAATAATTAAACTTTAGGAGGTAAGGCAGTCTTCTTGTCCCCACCTTCTCCACCTGCAAGTCTTCGACAAATATTACCCGATTTCCTAGAGGCGGGCTTCTATTGATGATTCTTATTTTTGTCCCTGTCGGAGTTTTTCACCAACTGCTCATCCTTTGCTGGTAACACAGGCAAAAGCCCCAAAGCCAGCCCATACCTTACTCATCAGTAAGCCGGTACCAGCCCTCCCGTATTTTACGGTTTTTACCGGGATGTTGGGCCACCCGTTGGTCCATCTGGCTTATTTCGGCTACATCTTCTGAATATACGAAAGACCGTGAGCCGCCTTCAGGCATTCCCCTGAATGTCCAGAATGCCACCGTTAGTGCATTATTACTCTTGTTGCGGTAAATCCCGATTTCGTTGCCCCCGTCAGACACCACCGGTAAATCAAAAGGAAGTTTACAAAGGCTGCTGCTCCCCTCCTGGTTGGGTTTTAATTGTCCTTTTTTAACCTGTTGTACAATCTCGCTTCTTTTGTTATAAAACATCACCCAATCGAGCCGCTCTACTACACTTTGCACCATCCAGGGAACAGTGGTTAGAAAAAGCAGCAGGATAAAACTGAGCAGCTTCCCTATCCTGAGCCCGGTTACAGCAGGTATTTCCTTTATTAGTTTAACCAGCTGTAGGATCACAAGAACGAAGAACAACGGTGTCAATATTACCAAACCCATCATATCCGTCAACAAATCACCAAAAAAATACAGCACCAGCTGCAGCAGGCACCATCCTATCCAGACTGCTATTAAACCTTTCTTTTTCATAGATCCTTTCATTTACTATTGGCAATAACCTTTGCAAGATACATAAAGCCGGTAAGCTGCAGTAACCAGCCCCCGGGGCCGCAGCGTTTTAGTCCCTGTTGGCATTCCCACCAACAGGCCAAGCCCCATAAGCATTAACCCGGAAGGGTTCGTTGGTGATAACGCCAACGAAGGATGGAAGCCTCTTCCCAATCGTCATCCCGGCTCAGTGGAGTGCAACGGAACGCACGGAGGGATCTGCTGCTACGAAGAGAGACCTCTGTTGATGTTTTTCTCACATCGTATTAAAGCAGTAGAAACATATCACCCCAATAGCCTCAACATCACCCACATTTATCAAAACTTTATTAATCATTGCGTAAAACACATTAATTTATTGTCGTATATTTATAGTGCGTTAAATAGTAACTTATGAACCCGCAGTTAACCCCTGAGCCTGGACAACAGGCTACCCTATTTTGTTAACAGGCATCCTGATAACACTTGAAAGTGTTTACAACTCCGGTGTTAACAAATCAGCAGAGAGTAGAAGCAGGTGATTATTTTCACTAATAAAATGCCCACTGGTTACAACCTTAGGTTATTGGCAAAGCTTTTAAAAAGCAGGCTATGGAAGCATTAAGAAAAGAATTACACCTCAGCCAGCGCGAATTTGCCGGGCTGATCGGAGTGTCGCACGTGGTTATTTCCTTATATGAAAAAGGAGCACGTAAGCTGCCCCGCGAAGCACTGAAAAGAATATTAGCGCTGCAGGCTCAGCTCCACAGCGGGGAACCGTCGGCGCCTGAAGCACCAATAAAAGTGACACCCGCAGAGCAGCGGCGTCAATTAAAGCTGGCTGAAACACTCCGCATGCGCTTTCGCAAAGCTGAGATTACAGCAGAAAAATTGCAGGAAAATCTTACCGAAATGCAGCAACGGCATCAATATTTGCTTCAAAAACAGAAAATACTGCAGCAATTGGCCGGGCTGGAAGGTGCAGAGCAACCTGTGCTTAACAAAATATTGGTAAACATTGTAAAGGCGCTGGAAGGTTGCGGAACTGCCAGCCAAAGCAAACTGATCTATAAAATTGCAGTGGCGCAGGCCCGTCGGCAAATTGCGCAACTGCTGTTAGACGACCCGGATTGGCAACAGTTAGACACTATCAGCTTCCCTTCCCCCATATCCGACCCTGAAGGCGATTTATTAAACGATACGTTATGACCTACTACTACTCCCTGCAATTACTAACCGATGCCGGCTCCTGTGTAACACTGTCGAAAATGGCTCAAAAACAACTGCGTAAACTGAGCATACAAAAAAATGAGCTTGAATACCAAAGAGACACTTATCTGCTTACTTTGCGCGACATCGCCAGGCAAATAGCTGAAACCGAAGCTTTATTAAAAGGCCTCGACGAAGCGCTTGCGGGGCTGCCTGATGGAAAGTTAAAAGACGAATATATCGATAAACGCGTACGGGCGGTCTATGCCAATTTTGAGCTCAACCGACGCCGGAAACAATACCCCCCGGAACGATTATTGGAAAAAGAGTTGATCCTGGAGCGCATACGCAAGGACTGTGAAATGGTGGAGGCTTTTATTGAAATCATCAACACACACGGGCTGTCGCTTCAAAAAACGCTGGATGCCGGGCAGCAGGTTGAAAACAAAAAACCTCCTACAGGCTAAGCCTATCGATTATTATAACATACCACGCAAAGGGACGGTAGCATAAAGAAGGCGAAAGCTCCTTCCCAATCGTCATCCCGACTAAGTGAAGTGCAACGAAACGCATGGAGGGATCTGCTGCTACGAAGAGAGGCTTCCGTTGGGGTTCCTCACTACAGGATAAGTCCAAATAAGTATTACTTCAAAAGCTTCATTGATGAAAATACAAACGAAGGTGTAAAGTTATGTTTGATCCTTTCTTCAGATGTAACCAGGTAAAAAAATCTGCACCGGCTTACCTTAATGCCCGGGCTTTACGGATGATGGCATTAATGTCTCGCATTTGTGCATCTGTCAAGGGTATACCCGGGCGCAGGTTATTATCAGGCGTCTTGCCTGCCGGTCTTATATGCTCTTTTACCCCAAAGCGCACAAAAAGCTGCGTATGGGGAAGGTTGGTATAAAACATTTCTCCAAAACTGGTGGGATGGCCGTTAACAGGTGTTTGGCCCATCAGCGGCGCCATATTATTGTCTTTGACCAGCGTGCCAAAATTCATAGCGCTGGAAAATGTGGCAGGACCGATCACTACAACGGTTTTCCCTTTAAAAGGGTTGGGGACGGTTTCAGGAGTAATCCTGTCTGATGCAAAATGCAACACCTTACCTACCGGCTCGGCAGCATATGAGGCATTATCAAACCCCCAGGAACGCAGCAGCTTTAAATATTCATCGCTCCTTTTCCAGTTAGTTTGATAACTAAGATAGGCTTGGCAGTAGATATAGCTGATGAGGTAATCACCTACAGCAGTGCTGCCGCCTTCATTACGACTAACATCAATGATCAGCCGATTAACGCCATCCAGTTTTATTTGTTCAAAAATACCGTCAACGGTTGCCCTGATAGAATCAACAGAATACTTGCCCTTTGGTTGTACATCAAAGGAGCATGCATTGATATAGCCGGTAGTACCATAGCGGGTATAGGATACCCGCTCGGGGCATGCCGATACCTGCTGTGCGGCAAGAAAAGTCTCCCACTCTTTTAAACCAATACCCGGTACGGTGATCGTTTGGCCCGTTGCACTGGTGATGGTAAACTCGGTCGCCTGTACATCGACAGCCCAGGGATACAGGTAGCCAAACCGGCGTAAGGCAGTTGCCATTCGCTGGTCGGGGTAGCCGGTGGTGGCAAGCGCACATTGACGCAACAGCTTTTCCAAAGGCATACCGTTTATACTAACCGGTTGCAGCCCGTTATAGCCGGGAGGTGCATTGCCAAGCCATTGGCCAATGCGGTAGGTGTTGCCTTCCTTCTTTAATGTAAAAGGCGGGTATACCGGTTTGCTGCGATAAGCGGGATCCAGCAGTTCTGTTTTAAGATTCAGCTGCGCATGCTCATCAGAAAGCCGGGCCAGTACGGGCCGTATTTTCTTTAAAAGATCTGTTGCCGTAGCGGAGTCTTTCAACGAGACGGAAATATAGTTAAACAATGAATCGTATTGAACGGGCGTTAATTCGCTGTAAGGGTTTATATGCACAATAGTGATCAGGCGCCGGAGATGATTAAGATCTTCCTTCAGTTCAGCCGGGGAAAAAAGCTCAGGACTGGTTTGCGCATGGAGGGATAGGCCGGTAAAATGGATAACCGCCGTAAACATTAAACAAGTGATCGATCTCATATAACAGCAAACGCAGCAATAGTAAAAATGTTACAGTTGCGTGCTATCTTTAGTTGACACGTCATTAAGAGTGATAGTGTGCGCCGGGCGTAAACAGAATACTTGTTATGTAGGTTTCTATGGATGCTATCCATACCGGCCGATACGGCAGGTATTTGTGGGCAAATAAATAATGCCACAGATACACGAATAAAGAAATCAATAAGCTATTACTTGGTATCGACCTTGTCGGTTTAGCACAGGCTAAGGACAAAAAAGCGTTATTTGAAAAGTTCGTCGGGAAGAAGCACCAACGAAGGTGGAAGCCTCTTCCCAATCGTCATCCCGACCGAATGTAGTGCAACGAAATGAGCAGAGGGATCTCACATTAAGAAAGAAGATACTTGTTGGTCACCACAGGCTAAGCCAAACAAGCATCAACTCCGAAGGTTCGTTGGTGAAAACACCCAACGAAGGTGGAAGCCCCTTTTCAATAGTCATCCCGACCGAATGTAGTGCAACGAAATGAGCGGAGGGATCTCACATTAAGAAAGAAGATACTTGTTGGTCACCACAGGCTAAGCCCAATAAGCATCAACTCAGAGGTTCGTTGGTGAAAATACCAACAAAGGAGTAAGGATCTGAATTTATAAACTAATTGCCGGTAACCCGGCTATACTTAAAAAACAATTATTAAATTAGTGGTCATTTAAACTTCGCAAACGATTATGCTTGAAACCTTGTACAACGAGTTCATCGGCTTTTTTGGTATTGGCGGCATTATTGAAATGGTGAAGAAAAACGATTACAGCTCGCTCTCCACCTGGGCAGGTATCCAAAACCTGATCTACCCTATCATACCGGTTTTGCTGCTGATAGAAATTATCAGGGCTATCATATACAAACGCTTTAAAATAGAAGATTACCAGTTATCTTTTCTGGTATTTGTGCTCAACCGCTTTATTTCAAGATTTATTTCAATTGCAGCGGTGGGGTTTTGTATTGGTGTATTTGAGAAATGGGCCATCTTTAAAACCGATATTACCTGGTACTGGCTCTTATACGGCTATGTGATATGGGAATTTGCTCATTTTGTTTATCATTTTCTGGCGCACAAGGTCAGGATACTCTGGTGCCTGCATTCTACACACCATGCGCCGCAGCAAATGAACCTGTTTGTGAATTTTGCACACTTTTTTTTAGAAGCTCCTTACGCCGATGTTATTCGCACTTCCATTTGTATTGTGCTGGGCGTAAGCCCGCCCCTGTTGTTTTTAATTATGTTCATCGATGGTTTATGGGGATCGTTTATACATGTGGGTGAAAACATTATGAAAAACGGAAGGCTGGGTTTTTTAGGCAGGATATTGCTAACGCCTTCCCACCACCGGGTACACCACGCGCGCAACCCTTTGTATATGGATACCAATTTCTGTAACCTGCTCAACATCTGGGATAAGGTATTTAAAACGTACCAGGATGAAAAACAGGAGATAAAAATAGAGTATGGCATTACCAGGAAAATGAAACCCAACAGCCTCCTGGATGCCTATTTCGGAGAAATTGTGTGCCTGTGGAGAGATGTGGTAAAAGCTCCCGGCCTGAAAAATAAACTCCTGTATATTATAATGCCACCCGGCTGGAGCCATACGGGCAGGCACCAGACAGCAAAGGTTGCGCGGAGCGAATACCTCGACGCACAGGAGCAACAGGAAAAGAATGCTGTACATACAACCGCGCCTGATCCGCATTTTCAGTAAATACCTGAAGTACGGGAAACCAATGCCCCAACCTGATGATTAATCCGACGGTTTTCTACCGGAAATAACATTGTAAAGAACAACTACTATGGCAATAACCAGCAAAATATGAAGCAGGTAACCCGTACTTATACCTTCCACTATATTAAACATACCCAAAAGCCAGATAACAATACAAACCACAGCAACCAACCATAAGATACTTCTCATTCCTTAGATATTTAATATGAACAATAAGTCCCTGTCTTTCAGTTCCGACCTTTTTAACCTGGTTGGGGCAAGTCCGGTGCCAATTTACTTTTAACCGGTATACCATATAGCTTTGTCTAAAAACAGGGCGCTGTGCGGTGGTGCATACAGGAATATCAGGGTGTGGCAATCTGCAATACAATTCTCCCTTCTATCTCGCCCTTTCTCATCTGGTCAAAAATGGCGTTAATATCTTCGAGACGGGCCATATGTACTGTGGGCCTTACCTTTCCTTCAACAGCAAAGGCGATGGCTTCCTGCATATCCTTACGCGTACCCACAATCGATCCCCTCACCGTATACCGGTTCAACACGGTATCAAAGATGGGCAGATCGAAGCTGCCCGGAGGCAGGCCGTTTAAAGAGATGGTTCCCTTCTTCCTGAGGGCCGCGAGGCCCTGTTTAAAAGCTGTTGGAGACACAGCGGTTACCAGTACACCGTGCATACCGCCTGTTTGTTTTTTTAAGTATTCACCGGGATCCTGCTGCCGGGCATTAATCGTTATATCAGCGCCCAGCCGGCGGGCCAGGTTTAGTTTATCATCGGCTACATCAATAGCCGCTACATGTAAACCCATGGCTTTGGCATATTGTACTGCAAGATGCCCCAGCCCGCCAATACCCGATATAGCCACCCACTCGCCCGGCCTGGTTTCGGTTTCTTTTAACCCCTTGTATACCGTTACCCCGGCGCAGGTAATAGGCGCCATTTCGGCGAAGTTGATGCCGGCGGGGAAACGGGCTACATACCGAGCATCTGCCACTACGTATTCCGCATAACTTCCATCTACCGAATACCCGCCATTTTGTTGTGAATCGCAAAGCGTTTCCCAGCCGGTTATGCAGTACTCGCAATGGCCGCAGGCACTAAACAGCCAGGGTACCCCCACAATATCGCCTTCTTTAACCTGTGTTACATTTTTTCCTAATGCTGCCACAAAGCCTACGCCTTCATGCCCGGGTATTAAGGGTAGTTTGGGCTTTACAGGCCAGTCGCCTTCGCAGGCGTGCAGGTCGGTATGGCAAACACCACTGGTAATTATTTTTACAAGCACCTGGTTTTCACCCGGCTGTTTTACAGGCACTTCTTCTATTTGCAAAGGTGTGCCAAAGCGGTGCAGTACGGCAGCCTTCATTGTTCGAGGTATCATGGTTGTTATTATTTAGTGAACAAATGCTTTCTACGAAGAAACGGGCTTTTACCATTAAATACAATGACAGGGCGCAGGCATAGCGCTGATTGACGTCAGCACGTGGCGCTGCCATTTTACAACCAGCATTGGATATAAGTCAACAACAGGACGAAAGTCATTTTTAAGGGTGTCGGTAGTCACCTGTTTGTCCCCTGCCCGGGGTTAGCTTTACCTCATTATATAAAACATCAGTTGTTATGAAGACCATCATTGTTCCAACAGACTTTTCGGCCGCCTCGGTGAACGCAGCGGTTTATGCCACGCAATTAGCCGAACAGGTTCAGGCCCGTATTGTATTGCTCCACGCATTACCACTGCCTTTAACTGCAGCGGCTTTACCCTTTCCGGCCCCGGGTTATGATGACGCCCTGGCTGAAACGCATCAATTGATGAGAGCGCTGAAAGAAAAGCTGGAGCGCGACAGCCCGGTAAGCATCAGCTACAGTATTACTGTTGAAAGCTTCCTGTCGGAGATAGAACGATTCAACAAAAGACAGGACATTTTTGCCATGGTGATGGGTATGAGCGGATCGGGTGATGCAGAAGCATTTTTGCTGGGCAGCTTCAACCTGATGGCAGCTACACATTTAACGCACCCGCTGATTATTGTTCCGGCAGGTTGCAGTTTTAATGGCTTTCAAAAATTGGCGCTTGGCTGTGATATGCTGAATGTTTCTGAAACATTGCCCGGCAAAAGTATCCTCGATTTTTTTGGATATTTTAATGCGAAGCTGCACATTTTACATATTACCAGGCCCGGTACAGAAGTAACTGCTCAAGTAGCCGTGTCTACCAGGTCGATTCAAAATATACTCCAACAACTCCAGCCCGAAATTCATTTAGCTAACCACGATACCGTTAAGGAAGGATTGGAGCATTTTGTGCAACTGAACAATATTGACCTGCTGATAATTATACCTAAAGAGCGCTCATTTGTAGAGAAGCTTTTTCATACAAGTGTTACCAAAAGTATGGCGCTCCATTCAAAAGTACCCGTAATGATACTGCATAAAGAACGTTAATGCATACTGCGCACCGGCAGGGCTCACAATAAACAACCGCTGGTTGAAAAAAACTCCATTTCCTTGAAAGCAGGATTGCGGCAACACCTCCTGCCTGAACGGCTAAGCACTTTGCTATCTGCAAATCTTTATTTTTTCAGAACTTTCTTTTTCTAATACTCATTCTGTATATTTGACTCCAATTAGTGATAAGTACCTTTTATTTGAAAAGCCCTCGGTAACAGATTACTTGGTAGCTATGATCTAAACAACCTTCAAGCCAGGCTGCAGCCCTTTGAACCAGCAGCTAAAAAGTTTGAGCCCTGACAATAAAACAAAAACCCTTAAAACAAAATGCCCTTTGATCATTATGAATTTTGAAACCCATATTAATATAAGAAGAAAATAGTTGCCGGTAATTTCTCCAGGTGAGCGAGGTAATTATAAGCCCTTTCTAAACCATAGTTACACCCCACGAAAAATTACTCAGGCAGGTTTATGTATTGCGTGCATAAAGCATAAATCGTTAGCCCGATTTTTAAATGCCCTTATTACATTATGCCTTTGCAAGCTTAGCATAAGCCTATTTTCAAATCAAGCCTGATCTGTAGTAATGACTATAGCAACTATACTGCGTGCTAACATGTTCTTAGTGCCTGTAGAACTATAACGTACTGTTTAATCAAGCCCTGAACAGCTATAGAGAGTTGCCGTATTGCTTTGCCCTACAGAGCTTAAGGTTGTTTTCAAAGTTTTGAATCACATCCTTAATCGTTACCTCAGACAGGCTTGTTTGAAAATATTCATAAAACAAAACGGCCCCCTCTTATAATGAATGGGATTTGCTACCAACAGCCTGACACTTTATTTACCGCTAGTGTCTGATTTGCCGTACGGTTATTTTACCCATCAGGCTTTTGATGGTATTGTTCAGCAATATTGAAGCCCGGCATTTAGTGCCGGGCTTATAAATCTTTACCATTAAAGCAATCATTTCCTCAGAACTTATTAAAATCCCACTTCCCGCGGTAAGGTCTCGATCTCATTATATTGGCACTTGCATCGTCGAACATTTCTTTCTTGGGATCCCATTTCAGGCTGCGTTGCAATTCGTAGGCAATGTTTACCGCATTACAGATAGTAGCCGTACGATGGCCTGTTTCAACGTCGCAGATCGGCCTGGATCGTTTTTTTATAGCATCTACCCAATCCTGGTAATGGTTGTCACTAAAATAAAGCCGCTTATCGTTAGAGCCCAGCTTAGTATTGACAAGGTCGGCAGGATTGCTGCGTAAAAATGACCGGCTTACCTCTATCGTACCTTTTTCACCAATAAACTGGATAGCATTGCCTTCTCCCCATTTTTTGTGATGCACTTTTACGCCATTTGCATAAACATAATATAAGCCTGTTTTTGCTGCGGGTTCATCAGGCGCATGAAAAGCTACCGGGCCCGATTGATCCATTCCCAATGCCCATTGCACTATATCGAACATATGGGCTCCCCAATCGGTGATATATCCGCCGCCAAAGCCCTGGTATCCTCTCCACCAGGCCCATTTAGGATCTTCAATAGGTGGTGCTAAAACAGGGTTATACCCCCTGTACATAGACGGACCTATCCACAGATCCCAATCGAGATATTCTGGAGTGGGCAAAGAAGGCAGGTCGCATTGCATTACAGGCTCTCCAACAGACACGTTGACTTCTTTAATTTTCCCGATATAATTATTATACACCAATTCTGCAGCTTGCCGGAAGTTATAGGAAGAGCGTTGCATACTACCCGTTTGAAATACACGTTTGTACTTCCGGGCTGCGTTAACCATCGCCCTGCCTTCGGCAATGGTAAGCGATAACGGCTTTTCACAATAGATATCTTTCCCGGCCGCCGCCGCATCTACGGCCATTTGTGCATGCCAGTGATCGGGTGTGGCAATAACTACGGCATCCAGGCCCTTCATTGCCAGCAGTTCGCGATAATGTTTAAACCGTTCAGTACCTGCATTGCCTTTATTTTCATTAGCCTTCAAAGCAAGCTGGTAAAAATGTTCCAGTTTTTTTGTATCCACATCGCAAACCGCGCTAACATAAGTTTCCTTACAATTACTGAGTCCTCTTAACAGAGTACCAGACTGCTTGCCCAGTCCGATATATCCGAGATTAATTCTGTCGCTTGGCGCTACATGCGATTTTCCTCCCCTTACATAGGAAGGTATAATAGTAAGCGCAATAGCAGCTTTGGATGTCTGGCCTATAAATTTTCTTCGCTTCATCAGTTGGTTTTAAGTGTGTAGAGTTCTGATAAATTTCGCAAAAAAAATTGTAATTAAACCAGGTGTTTTTAAACGACCCCGGGTCAAAGACCGTTCAGGCCTTTACGCCCGGTATGGCTGTTAGCTCGTTTAGGTCGCCCTCAGTTAATAATCTCGCCTTTATTATTCGCCAGTTTCTGCCGGAAGCTTTCCAGCTCCTGTGGTGTTTGTTTCAGCCAATCTGCAGCTTCGCCAACAATTTTTAAAGGAGCCGAAGTGCGGTAAGAACGCGTGGGGTTACCCGGAAATTTTTTGTCAGTTACATTAGGATCATTTTCGAAATCGCCCGTCGGCTCTACTATATAAACGCGTTCACGTCCCTCGCCATTGGCTAATGCTGCTGCGAGCCCTGCTCCGTTAACAAGAGCGGTAAAGTAGATATGATTCATGGTAAGCTCCTGCTGGTAATTAGACTGCCACCCAGGGGTAAGGAAATCACCCACCTGCAGGTCAGCTTTTGTTCCATGGTAAAACGGTCCTTTGTCGGAAGGCTTTTTCCCGGCAAATGTACCGGCCAATTCTTGGTACTTTTTTGCGTTGCCCGCATCGCCCAGCTTTTCATAGCAGGTGGCAATGTTTTTATACAACGAGGCAAGAGCGCTATTGACAGAATCATCGTTTATTTTTAATGCAAACTGTAAAGCTGTTTCCAGCCATTTTAGCTGATCGGCGGTATTCGGTTGATGCCGGGCCACATAATGAGCGGCAATAAATTTTTCAAAATCGGCTGTAGCTTCATTCCATGCCTGCAAAAAAAGCCTGCCCGCTTCATCGGGGCGCCCTTGTTCTTCCATTGCCATGCCTGCAAGACAATGTTTTACAACCGTATTGGCTGGGTTAAATTCCATCATTGATTACTTATTTAAAATCCTGTTTTATCTTCTGATACAAAATTACTGCTATCACATCAACCAACTTAAAAGATGCTGTGCGCCCGCCTTCGTTGAAAAAATATACGGGAATTAATTGAACAATAGCCCCGGTTATGGTTTTCTTAAAACGCTGCCTGGTATTTTTTCAGCGCTGTTTCGAGGTTAATGCCTTTCCCGAGTACAGGCTTAAAAGGGTCGCCCGCCTCTCTGATCCGGGCTATCGCATTCTTGATCGTAAAGTCCGACATCTTCAAACCCGGCCTCACTTCATCCCAATGCAGGGGCATGGAAACGGTAGCACCGGGCTTAGGCCGCAGCGAATAGGGACAGGCCAGTGTGGCGCCGGGCCGGTTTTGCAGGAAATCGAGGTACATTTTTCCTTTCCGTTTTTTGATCATTCGTTCTGTACTGGTGAAGGCAGGATATTGTTGCTGTACGTGGTCAACTATAAGCCTTCCGAACATCTGCGACTGATCATAGGTATATTTTGCTGCCAGTGGGATGTACACATGCATTCCTGTTGATCCGGATGTTTTGCAAAAGCCGGGAACATTCATCACATCCAGCAGCTCTTTTATAGCAAGTGCAACCTGTATTACCTGGTCAAAGGTATTCTTATCTGGATCCAGGTCCAGCACACAATAGTCTGGGTGATCAGGCGATTGAACCCGGCTGAACCAGGGATTCATTTCAATACAGCCCAGTGAAGCCATCCACAGCAGTGTATCTTCATTATCCCCAACGAGAAACTCCTTGTCGACACCGTCGCTGGTGGTGTAGGGAAACTTCTTCACCCAGCCGGGCGATTTTCCCTTTACATCCTTTTGGTAAAAGCCTGGCTTATTGATGCCGTTGGGAAAGCGATTGAGCGATTGGGGCCGGTCCTTCAAATAAGGCAGGATGTATTCCGCAACCTGGTAGTAGTAATTGAACATATCCCGCTTGGTGTATCCTTCCCCGGGCCAGTACACTTTACTAAGGTTGGTAAATTTCAGCTCATGCCCGTTAATCTTGCGGGTTTGCGTTTCGTCTGTGGGGTTGAGTAAGGTCTTCCTGCTTTTATCTTTGGGCGGTTTTACAGCCAGTATAACCGGCTTTTGCTTCCTGTTCACCTCTTTAACCACCGCTTTGGTATCGGCTTCTGTTTCCCGTACCACGTCTTTCGCCTGTTTGTCTTCCCGCATGCCTTCAAAAGAAGGATGACGGAAAACACCTTCGTCCGTGATTTCCGCATAGGCAATTTCACAAACAAGTTCCGGCTTCAGCCAGGTGGGCCGGGCACCCATGCGCTGCCTGAACCGCGATGGTTTATCTACATCTATAGCTTCATCAAAGGGAGATTTATTAGTGATAAGCGGTTTAAACAATTCCATCATTTCCTTCTGCTTCTTATCAGAAAAACCTGTTCCTACCTTACCTACGTACTTCAGTTTTCTTTTTTGATAAACCGCCAACAGCAAAGCGCTGAAGGTTTTGGAAGTTCCGGCGTTTTTGGTAAAGCCGGCAATGATCACCTCCTGTCTTTTATTTACTTTTATCTTCAGCCATTCCTTACTCCGCAAATCAGATGTATAAATGCTATCGGCATGTTTGGCCATAATTCCTTCAAGCCCCATTTCTGCCGCAGCCGTAAACATTTCAGTGCCTTTCACCTCGAAAACACTACTAATCCGGATACGGTCATCCGTTGCAGGCAAAACCGCTTTTAGTATCAGCTGCCGCTCCCGGAGGGGTAGGCCCATAAGGTTTTTTCCTTCATACCATAAAATATCGAACACATAAAAAACTAATTCGGCATCGGCTTCGCTACGCCAGTTCTGAAGTTTATTAAAATTAGAGTTGCCTTTTTCATCCAACGCAACAATTTCGCCATCGAATACGGCATTAACATTCCATTCGCTCAGGATCCGGTGAATGGGATAGAATTTTTTATCAAATGACTTGTTGTTACGCGACAGTAATTCCACTTTACCCTTTTGAATAAAAGCAAGAGAACGATAACCATCCCATTTTATTTCATACATCCAGTCAAGGTTGTCGAACGGTTTATCTACCAACGTAGCCAACATCGGTTTAATACCCCTGGGCATCCTTCCGCTCTTGGCCTTTGCCAGCAAAGCTGCTACATCGGTATCCAGCGTTCGCTCCAGCTTCTCAATTTTTTGAGAATGTAAAGCATTTTTTTTGCGGGGAATAGTCTTCTTTTTTGCTGCGGCAGTTTTCTTAACCACACTGCGTTTGCCTGCTGCGGCAGATGTACGCGTTGCACTAATAGCGGAGCTTTTACCCTGTAAGGGTTCAGCTGCTAAACCCGCATTTCTTTTCCTGGTGTTTGAGGCAAGCGGCATAGTACAGTGAATTAACTTCCCTGTTTTTGTTTCAGGTATTTTTCCAGCACTTTCCGGTCGTTAGAGCCTGTGGCGCGTATGGCGCCGGCAACAGCCTGTCCTGATACACCCATTTTTTCCTTAAAGTACCGGATTTCATAATTCTCTGAGCCGCTTACCTTGGCGCGGTCGCGGCCATCCCTTTTTGTTTTGTTGTCTGCCATCATTAAAATTTTTAGATGAATATTCAGATGGATCATGCAGTAACGGCGCTTGCTATATAACACTTTTAAGGCATGATCTTACAAAACGAATACAAAATTGTTGCCAAATGCGCCCATGTTGGTAAAGCGGCCCGACAGTACTGTCAAAAAAAAAACGAATATCGGGGTAAAAATGGCAATTATCCTTTCGAACGCTTTTAGTAAGTTAATCCCAGGTAATATCGTAAATGGAGAAATAAAAAAGGGACAAAAGCAGATCTCACTACTTTGCCCCTAAGCGATACAATCCCGAATCATTTTTTTAAATGCCCACTGGTGTTTAACAGCTTTTAAACAGCCGGATACCAGTTTTGATCCATGCAAAAGTGCCTCAACCCAAAAGATGCAAGTGCGTCCGGATAACCTGAAGGCTAATCAGCACCTTCCTTCACTCAGCTACTAAAACTGATAAAAGCAAGCGTCTCCCCTTTGGATAACTCACTCGAACTATAATACATCACAAGGTTCCTGGATGGATTTTTTTTCTCCAGCTCCTGCAACTCCTTTACAGCTATTTTCATACGTGGATCAGCGCCAGCTACATTGGGGAAATCCCATTTTTTTAATGTATTTCCTTTTTCATCTTTGATTAGGATCGTTCTGCCCGTTCCCACATTTGGTTCGTGGCAGTGGCGGTAAAGAATAAAAAGCTGATCGCTTTCTTTGGCTCTGTGCAGTTGCATCTTTCTTAAACTTAAGGGTTGATTTACATCCTGCTTTAAAAGCAATTCTTTGTTAAGGTATATTTCGTACTTATCCAGGCCTAAGCTTGTAAAGCTGAAAGCGATGATGCAAAGAATGGCCAGGGCAAATAAGTGAACTGACCGCTGGTAAATTGTTGTAGATTGCATAGTGTACCTGTGTTTTAAGTGATAAATATGTTTTCGAATCTTAAAACAATATTACCGGCAAAAACAGCGGTCGAAAAAAATAGTAGAGCAATCAATGAAATAATCGATTAATAAATGGCGGTATAACGTATACCTTTTGAGTTGTCGCTTTTTCTCTACCATTTGTGCAGTTCGTCGACAATATTTTGCTGGCTTGCCATTTAGGGTTTCTTTTATGTTGAACACAAACAGTATGGATTTTACTGAAAGAAAAATAAAACTACCCTTTTTAAAACAACGGTATTCAATAAAGTACATACTGGTGCATGGTGCTTACTGGATCCTGGTTACAGGCTTTTTTTTGTATGAAAAAAAATATCTTATACACAAAGCAAGCATGCCTTATTTTTTAGCTTGTGTTTCTGTAAGGATTTTCCTGCTGATGGTGATCGCTTATCTTAATTTACATTACTTCCTGCCGCGGTACCTTTTGAAGCAACGGTACATGCGTTATATAATAGCGGTCATATCATCGGTAGCGGGTTATCTCGCATTGCAAAGCCTGTTCGATTATTATTTGTATGGCTATATACTGGGCCCTGTAAGAAACAGCCATTTGATGGAAACATTATCCTACAATTTTTTCAGTACGTTGTGGTATTTAGGCCTGATGCTGGCATTAAAACTAAGTATCGACTGGTATGAGCAGCAATCAGCCATTCAACAAATAAAAGTAGAAAAGTTAAATGCAGAAGTTGATTTTCTTCGATCGCAGGTAAATCCTCATTTCTTGTTTAATGCTCTCAACAATCTTTATGGCCTCACATTAAAGCAATCGCCTGATGCGTCTGCGGCGGTATTAAAACTTTCAGGACTGATGGAATATATGCTTTATGACAGCAATGAGCAATATATTCCGTTAGACAAAGAGCTGGCGTATATACATAATTATATTGAACTGGAGCGCCTGAGATTAGATGGAGATGCCGACATTCAGGTTAAAATAAGTGGCGCCACCGACGAATGCCTGATTCCGCCATTTCTGATTCTTCCGCTGCTGGAAAATGCAGTCAAGCACGGCCTGAAAGGAATGAATGGCGGCGCTTTTTTACATCTCGAAATTAATATTGATAAAGTACTGGAGGTAAAGCTTAGCAATAGCAAATTTGATAATGGTACGGACCGCAGGGGCGGCATCGGACTGGAAAATTTAAGAAAAAGGTTAGAATTATTGTACCCCGGCCGGCATGAACTATATACGAGAGACGACTCTTATCAATTCCTCGCAATTTTGAAAATTGTATTATGATACTGAACTGTGCTATCGTAGACGACGAACCCCTGGCCCGGGAATTACTGGCCGGCTTTATGGCACCGCTGCCCTGGGTAAAACTGGCAGGCACCTTCTCCAATGCCTTTGATGCGTTGCGATACCTTGACCGGCACGCTGTGGATGTGCTTTTTTTAGATATTGAAATGCCGGAGATGAGTGGTATTACTTTGTTGAAAAGCCTGGAACAACCGCCTCTTACCGTTTTTACCACTGCGTTCCGGGACTATGCCTTCGAGGGTTTTGAGTTGGGCGTAATTGATTTTTTACTAAAGCCTGTTTCCGAAAAACGGTTCAACCAGTCTATGGAAAAGATTACCGAATTTTTATCGCTGCAAAAGAATGATGCCAACCTGGAGACAAACAGCGGGAACAGGGAATATATCTTTGTAAAAAGCGGGGTTGAAAAGATAAAGCTGCTATTATCTGAGATCATTTTTATACAGGGACTTAAAGACTATGCCATCATACAAACTGCAACGGATAAAATTGTTGTGAAAGGGTCAGTTAAATTCATGCAGGAATTATTTCCTGAGCCAGATTTCATCAGGGTTCATAAATCTTTTATAGTTGCAGTAAGCCGTATCAGGAAGATCGCCCGCAACCAAATTATTATCGGAAAATACGGTATACCTATTGGCAGGTCTTATAGGAATGATCTTGAAAGAAGGATGGGTAGTATCTGATGCCCTCTTCTGCATTGCCCGGCCATTTGCTTTTAATTTATCAGTACAGATTACCAAACCGGCCTGTATAGATAAGAACCAATGTGATGGTGTCGAAAATGGCATGTGACAGAACAGGTATCCAAAGGTTATTGTTAAATTTCTTATAGAGCATCCCCCACAACACACCTCCCAACCCGGCTGCAATTACACCCCAAATATCCTGTTGCCAGTGATACAATCCAAACAGTACGCTTGTAACAATGACACTCCGGAACATTGCGTTTTTTGCAAATCTTTTGTTGAGCAGGGATTGTATATAGCCCCTGAAAACAATTTCTTCATATAAACCTCCTACAAGCCACGCGGCTGCAACAGTCATAACCAGCTTTGAAATGCTGCCCCGGATGAAATGATACTCTGTATAGTTTGGTACAACAAACAGGTACTTTATGGCGGGAATATATATAAACTGCATAAAGCCCACCCACATAAGCGCCGAAATGATTCCCGTGAAAACGGCTTTAACAGTTAAACCATCTTTTGCAAGCCCTATATCCCGTAATGTTTTGCCTTCCTTGCGCAGCAGCAACACAATAAGCAGCAGGCATACAATAGCATACGAATAAAAGGGTAAGGGAACGAAATGGGGAAAAAGTATAAGAAAAGCTATTACCCCTATATCTTTTACTATAGTCAGAACCTTAGTTTGCATATTTTTAATTCCTGCCTGGATGCCTTTCCATTTTTCAGTTAAGGTAAAAAGATAGCCATTATTCTTTAAGATCAGTAAGCTTTCAATTTGTTTTTTAAGCATTAGCCGGACCGGCATTAGCGGAACCCTGGATCATTAGTAGGGAATAAAAAACGGGACAAGAGCAGATGTACTACTTTGTCCCGTTAAGAGGTCTCGAGCGGATTCGAACCGCTGTACGAGCTTTTGCAGAGCTCTGCCTAGCCACTCGGCCACGAGACCTTTTTTAATCGATCCACCAACCGGCAGATGGAAGACCTTTTCTTTGAAGGCTTGCAAAAATAGGGTATTTTTGATAAATTTTCATCATTAACACCCTAAAAATATTATGAGCAGGATAGCCGAAAGCGAATTGATATTAAATAGCCGTGGCGCTGTGTACCATTTGGACCTGAGACCCGAAGAACTTGCCGGCACTGTTATAACAGTAGGTGATCCTGACCGTGTAAAGGAGTTCAGCAAATACTTCGACCAGATAGAGGTGCAGCAACAACATCGTGAATTTGTAACGCATACAGGTATTATCGGCGGTAAAAGGCTTACGGTGCTGTCTTCCGGTATCGGGCCCGACAATATAGATATTGTAATGAATGAGCTGGATGCCCTGGTAAATATCAATTTTGAAAGCCGCCAGGTAAAGGAAAACCTTACTTCTCTTAATATCATCCGGGTAGGTACTTCAGGCTCATTGCAGGGCGATATAGGCGTTGATGAATTTGTGGCGTCAACCCACGGACTGGGGATTGACAACCTGCTTAATTTTTACCTGCATGACAAAAGCGATGAAGAAGCTCAATTACTTCAGTCTTTTATCACACATGCGCAGATCAAAGGCGATCCCTATATTACCGGTGCAGCCCCCTCCCTGCTCAAGCATTTTGCACAGGGCTTTCACCAGGGCATTACCGTAACCTGCCCCGGCTTTTATGGCCCGCAGGGAAGGGTATTACGTTTGGGAATCAGCAATCCTAATTTAATCGACCGGCTTACCGATTTCAGCTTTGGACAACACCGGATAACAAATTTTGAAATGGAAACCTCGGCTATTTATGGCCTGGGTAAATTGCTGGGGCATCATTGCCTGGCTTTAAACGCTATTGTGGCCAACCGGGTAAGGAAGGAATTTAGTAAGGACGGGAAAGCGGCGGTAGAAAAACTTATACAAACCTTTCTCTCCACTTTTGTGCAACATTTTTAGCCATACAGTTGTTGCATTTAACAACATCATCCACATAAATGACAGATAGAATAAACAATTAGCATGCGTTTTTACAAATACCAGGGCACAGGAAACGATTTTGTAATAGTTGATAACAGGGAAGTAAACCATAGCGCCCTGTCGCAGGAGCGGATACACCAGATCTGCGACCGTAGATTTGGTATCGGAGCCGACGGCTTTATGCTACTAAACAATAAACCTGGTTACGATTTTGAAATGGTTTATTACAATGCTGATGGGCGTGAAGGCAGTATGTGCGGTAATGGCGGACGCTGTATTGTTCAGTTTGCCCACGATATAGGCATCGACCGGAACCATTTCAATTTTTTAGCCGTGGATGGCGAACACCAGGCAAATATAGAAAACGGGCTGGTTTCCCTGAAAATGACAGACGTTTCTGGCATTCATCAATTTGGCACCTACGCCGTTTTAAACACCGGGTCGCCTCATTATGTAAAAAAAGTAACCGGCCTGGCGGAGCTGGATGTATATACAGAAGGCAGGAAAATACGGTATAACGATGAATTTAATGAGCAGGGAATAAACGTAAACTTTGTAGAAGTATCCGGCAACGGTTCTCTTAAAGTAAGAACCTACGAGCGCGGTGTAGAAGACGAAACTTTTTCCTGCGGTACCGGCGTAACGGCCGCTGCGTTGGTTTTTTACCAACAGGAAACCGGTAGCAATTCGATAGATATAGAAGTACTGGGAGGAAAATTAAATGTAAGCTACAACCGCAATGCAGATGGCTCCTATGATAATATATGGTTAAAAGGCCCCGCATTAAAAGTGTTTGAAGGAAGTGTTGGTTTTTAAAACAGGTAAGCAAACAAATGATCACTACTATTAATTTGCGCGTATATGGCGTACTGGTGAATGATAAAAAACAGGTGCTGGTAAGCGACGAACGCATTTATTATAATAATCTTGAAGTAACCAAGTTTCCGGGTGGTGGGCTGGAACTGGGAGAAGGTACCCGCGATTGTATTATACGGGAATGTAAGGAAGAAATAGGGGTTGATGTGGAAGTGGCCGACCATATTTACACAACCGACTTTTTTCAGCAGTCTGCCTTTAACCCCGAACACCAGATCGTTTCTGTTTACTACCTCATAAAGCCGCTGGAGCCGCTGGATATACCTGTTAACAACGGCGCAGCAATTTACCCAGACAAAGTTTCAGAAAATTTCAGGCTTATCGACTGGGAATATTTTAACGAAGAGGTAATGACGCTGCCTATAGACAAAGTAGTGGCTAAACTGCTGCGGGAGAAATATTAGCCTGACCGGATGTCAGGCTTTTTTAGGGTCATCTTCTACCAGTTGAGGCGCTAAAGGCTCTGGCCTGGGCTCTTCATCCTCATCCGGATGGCTGTGCACAAACTCGTTCATATAAATATCATACATCACAATAACATAACTGATCAGTAAAGGCCCGAAAACCAGTCCCACAAAACCAAACAAGCTCAAGCCCACCAACACACCCATAATAGTTACCACAGGGTGCGTATCTCCTATTCTTTTAAGTAACGTAATACGCGCAATGTAATCTACGTTACCGGTTACTATGGCATGATAAAGTAATAGTAAAGTAGCATTCAGCGTGTCGCCCGTAGCAAACATATATATAACTACCGGCACCCACACTATCATAGTACCCACTACAGGGAAAAAAGCACATACGCCGGTTAAAAACCCGTATAACCCCCAGTCCTGCACACCAAATAATGCATAACCTATGGTAGCTACAATACCTTGTATAATGGAGATCAGGGGAATACCCAGCGCATTGGCGATTACAACCTTTTTGGTTTCATCAGATAATATTTTAACATTACGCCTTTTAAGTGGCACCGCCCTGCTCAGGTATTTCTCTATGCCGGCGCCGTTATACAACATATAATACAGTATGAACAGCATAATGGCCAGGTTAGAAACCAGGTTCAGGGTGCTGTTCAATATTTTAGGAACAAAGGCGGTTATTTTGTTTACAGCATTAGATATAGAATTTTCCGATATCAGGTTAAATCCTACTTTCTTCTGCACCACATCAATCGTCTGTTTTGCAGAGTTCAGTATTTGTGTCGGATTTTCAAGCACGCTGTTGATCTTAGGGCTGATTAATGTAACTGCCATGCTTATAGGAATGCCTACTACGATAAGATAAAAAAGAATAAAGCCCATTGCGGTCCATCCTTTTTTCCATTTTTTATCATAAATAAACTGGAAATACTTTTTCCTGCTTACGATATATAAAGTAACTGCACCTAAAAGACCCGGTAAAAAACCAACAAGCTCTTTTATGATAGTAATAATAAGCAGCAGAATAATAGCCAGTATTAATATTTGTTTGATTCGCTCGTTAAATATTTTTTGAGGCATACAGATGAGGATAAAGTTGTTATTTATTAATATAAAGATATATGATAAATAACTATTAAAAATCGTACCATACTACTCAGCTATCGCTTTGTAGTGTTAATCAATATGAAGAAAGGGCTGTTTTTCCGGCATTGAACAGTAACAGCAACGCTGTCACCGGTAAGAGCCAGGCCTGTACCCGGGTTATCCCCTTCGATCCGGCTGGGTAATCCGGGTATCTTACGGGAGCGTAAAAAGAGCTACTACCGGTAAATGATCAGACGCATAGGTTTCATTAACCACCTGGTGGTGTTTTAATGACAGCAGTTTGCCGGGTTTATAGGCAATAAAGTCTATCGCCTTCTGAGGATTGATTACCGGTATTGTAGGTGCACAATTACTGCAGGTTCTGGTAAAACCTTTATCCAGGATTTTTATTACACCCGAGTGTTCTTCAGCATTAAAATCTCCCGCAATAATGCAGGCCAGCGGCTCCGATGCTAAAATGCTGTCAATCGCCCGCACCTGCAATAACCTGTTTACCGATGACCGCTGTGCATCGAGATGCGTAGACGCCACCCTGAGTTTTTGCCCCCCGGGTAGCGTGGCTACCGCAACCGCCAGTACGCGGGGCTCTCCCTGGGTAGCAGAATCCATAGGTAACCGATAAGTTTTCATATCGCTTAACGGATATTTTGATAAAATAGCAACGCCGTAATCGCCTCCGTCGTGATCGATGGCTTTAGCAAAGTAAAAAGACTTTAATCCGGTTTTTAGGGCCAGCTGCGCGGCCTGGTTCACCTTACCGCTTCTGCCGGTATTGATGTCTACCTCCTGCAGCGCTACAACATCCGGCCGCTCCTTTTTTATAGCGTCCGCAACCGCTTCAAGGTCTATAACCCCCGGTTTCGATGGCGGATTGCAATGATGTATATTATAGCTCATTATCTTTATTGCCTGCTGGGCTTTTAACGAAACGCCCGCTAACAAACCCATTACCGCTAAAAAGATATAACTAAGACTTTTCTTCATATAGAGGTTATTTTAAGCCTTGTTAAAAGTATAACGAAGATTCAAAACAAGGAAATGTATTTTCGTTATTTTTGGTATTCTCACATTCAACATAACGTACTCATGAGCAATTTACTGGAGCGTCATCAACATATTATCGAACTGATCAAAAAAGAAGGAAGTATTAAAGTAACTGATTTATGTAACGATCTGAACGTATCTTCCGTAACCATCAGAAAAGACCTCCAGTTTCTGGAAGACAGGAAATTACTTTTTCGCACGCATGGCGGCGCCACGCTTACCAACCCTTATATAGCAGACAGGCATGTAGATGAAAAAGTAACTTTACAGGCCGTGGAAAAACAAAAAATAGGCGCTTACGCTGCAGGCCTGGTAGAGCCCAACGATTGTATTTTAATCGCATCCGGAACTACCGTGCAGTTTTTCGCCCGCAACCTCCTGGCAAAAGAAGGACTAACCGTGGTTACCTCTGCTTTAAACGTGGCCTTGGAGCTAATGAACCGCGATAATATTGAAGTCATTCAGCTGGGAGGACTGATGCGTAAAACCTCGGCTTCCGTTACGGGTATGTATGCTGAGTCTATTTTACAGGATTTTTCCTGCAGCAAATTGTTTTTAGGCGTAGATGGTATCGACACGGACTTTGGTTTGACCACGTCGAATATGATGGAGGCGCTTCTTAATAAAAAAATGATCGGCGCTTCACAAAAAACCATTGTACTGGCCGACTCCAGTAAATTCGGTAAACGGGGATTTGGCAAAATCTGCGGCCTGGATGATATTGAACAGATCATTACCGATAGCAATATATCGGCGCATACTGCCAACGCTCTCCGGGAAAGAGGTATTGAAGTAACTATTGTTTGAGAAACTGGTTCAAGGTAAATAGTTCAGGGTTCATAGCTGTAGTATACCGGCAACCATATATCATCTATCATATGTCGTCCTTCTAATCTTTATTTACCGACCGGTATTTTACAGGTGGCATACCCGTTACCTGCTTAAATCTTTTCGAGAAATAATAGGGGTCGTCAAAGCCCAGCGTTAAAGCAATTTCCTTAATCGATTTATCAGTAAAATCGAGCTGCTGGCAAGCCTGCTGTATTTTCATCTGCATAAAATAATCCATGGGTGCATACCCTGTTTTTTGCTTAAACAGGTTAGAAAAGCGCGACACCGAATAATTGGAATAGTTGCTGATGTCTTTAAGCGTCAGCATATCGGTAATATGCTCCTGCATATATAAAATGGCATTGTCCACACAGTCGGTTTTCGTGGTTTTAGAGGCCGGATGATGTCTTGAATTATAAATAAACAGGGATAAGAACTGGGACAGGCAAAGGTTGGCAAATAACAGGTTATCCAGGCTATAGCCCAGTTCCAATGCCTTATACATCTTATTAAACACGGCTACAGCCTCTCCATTATCTTTTATATGGCGTGGCTTAAAATGCTCTTTTACGGTGTGCACATTGTTAAGATCGGGTAATGTTAGGCCACCGAAATGTACCCAATAAATGCTCCAGGGATCGTGCGTAGCGCTGGCATAAGCATGCTCTACGTTCTGGGGCAGGATAAAAAACTCATTAGGTCCAACTTCATACTTCTCTCCGTTTAGCTCGTACCAGCCATACCCGTCTACACAATAAAATAAAAAATTTTCGTGCAACCCATGTTTCCGTTTCGTAAAATGTCCTTTAGCTTTAGGATAAAATCCAAGGCTGGCAATGTACAGCGAATTCAGCAGGGGATTGTTTACCACATTGGATTTAATTACAGGACGTGGAATTTCTATTCGTTGCCGCCCCACCCCGTACCAGATATTTTTATGAGAGCCTTGTTTTATTTCATCCATATTGGCAATATATGTCAAACAAAAGTTTTCCTTAAAACGCTTCCCGCAAAACTAAATTAAAGTTTTTTGCAAAACCGAAATAAATTAACATTAAAATATTGATGTTACCGGTTTTTAACTAAGTTTTTAGCCGTCAAACCAGTGATATCTTACTATAACAGATGTGGATAGTAAATGTTAATTGCACTTTTAATTTTCTTATTTTCGGGCCTTCACAAAAAAACGGTTATGAAATTCCTTACTGCACTCTGCCTCTTGCTTACCATTCCTTTCTTATCTCAGGCCAGGCTACAACTGCCCTGGTTTTTTAGCGATAATATGGTGCTTCAACAACAATCAACCCCTTCCATATGGGGATGGACCGATAAAAAAAATGCAGTTACCATCATCACATCATGGAACAACAGAAAGTATACCGCCCGGCCCGATGAAAAGGGCAAATGGAAAGTAGCCATTTCTACACCGCAGGCAGGCGGCCCGTACGAAATAACGATCAGCAACGGACAAATAATAAAAATTAGAAATATCCTGATCGGGGAAGTATGGATCTGCAGCGGGCAATCGAATATGGAAATGCCGTTGAAGGGATTTTCCAACCAGCCTGTTAACCATTCAAATGATATTATTTTCAACTCCACTAACGACCAGATCAGGTTATACAATATTCCCAGGTCTACCCAACCCACCCCAATGGATACCAGCAAAAATTTCAGCTGGAAAATCGCTAAGCCGGAAGATGTAGCCAACTTTAGCGCCACCGGTTACACTTTTGGAAAATTCTTATACGACCGCTTAAAAGTTCCTGTCGGCCTTATCAATTTAAGCTACGGCGGCACACCGGTAGAGGCTTTTATGGATGCGGCATCACTTAAAGCCTATAATTTCCCGCTACCCGCTCCCAGTGATCAATCGAGGTTGAGCAATAAGATTGCCACAGTAGTATATAACGGTATGGTGCACCCGGTTACAGGTTATGGCATCAAAGGTTTTATATGGTACCAGGGAGAATCTAATGCAGATCGCCCCCTACAATACGAATCTTTATTCCCCGAATTTGTGCAAATGCTGAGAGCGCAGTTTAACCAGGGAGATTTCCCGTTTTACTATGTTCAGATTGCTCCTTTCAACTATAACAGCAACAAGAAAAAAGGCGACACTTTAATCAATTCGGCCTTCCTCAGGGACGCACAGCGTAAAGCGCTGGATAAAATACCCAACAGCGGGATGGCCGTGACCATGGATATAGGTGATGCAGATTATATCCATCCCCGCGAAAAGCAGGAGATCGGTAAAAGGCTGGCCCTGCAGGCTCTTGCAAAAACCTATCATTATAAAGGATTTGCCAGCGAAGGCCCCTTATATGAGTCGATGACCATTAAAGATGGTAAAGCAACGCTGAAATTTAAAAACGCCCCGGTTGGACTTACCTCTTATGGAAAGCCGCTTACACAGTTTGAAATAGCAGGTGACGACCATAAGTTTTATCCTGCCAAAGCACAGCTGGTAAACGGTGGTGTAGAAGTAACGGCCAAAGAAGTGAAAAATCCGGTAGCGGTTCGTTATGCCTTTAAAGATGATTCAAGCGGCGAACTTTTTAATACTGCCGGGTTTCCTGCATCATCGTTCAGAACTGACGATTGGAAAATTGAGGTGGAAGTCAAATAATAAGTAATGAGTAAAACTTACCTGTATTATATTATAGTATTTTTATGTTGCTGGATTACCAGGATCACAGCTCAGGAAAGTCCATTAGATACTTATAATTTAGATACTTATAATATTGTATGGTTGAGCCAAAGCAAAAATGCCGGCGAATCGATGCCCGTGGGAGGAGGAGATATCGGCTGCAATGTATGGGTGGAAAAGAATGAGCTGCTTCTCTACTTTTCACGCAGCGGCAGTTTTGACGAAAATAATGCCTTCCTTAAAAGCGGGAGGTTGAGAATAAAACTTTCACCCAACCCCTTTAATAAAGACGATTTCAGGCAGGAACTGGTTGTAAAAAACGGGTACATCAACATACAGGCGGGGCATAACGGCCTGCAGGCTGTGTTGCGTATATGGGTAGATGTTTTTAATCCCGTTATACATATCGATATCTCCGCCAGCAAAGCAATTGCGGCGGAAGCCGTTTACGAAAACTGGCGTTACGCCGATCGTTTACAAAAAGGGAAGGAAAACAATGCCAATTCCTGGAAATGGGCCTCTCATGTTCCCGTTGTTACGCGCCCCGATCAGGTAGGGTTTAACCAAAATGAGATTGTTTTTTACCACAGGAATTTGTCTCCCACGGTATTTGATGCCACGGTAAAGCAACAGGGGCTCGATTCGCTTAAAAACCAGATGATCAACCCGCTCGAACAGCTGACAAGCGGCGGCCTGGTGAGCGGCGATAACTTTATTAAAGGCAATAGCGGCCAGGGACAATATCTCAACACGGCATTTAAAAGCTGGAGCCTGGTTAGCAGGCGACCGGTAAAAAAACAATCGCTGCAGGTTTATTTACATAACAGCCAGGCAAAAAACGCTGAAGAATGGAAAGGGCAACTGAAAGATATCGTCAATAATTACAAGGCCCGGCCCATGAAAACAATCACCTGGTGGAACGACTACTGGAAACGGAGCTTTATTTTTATTGAACCGGCCAAAGCCGACAGTGAAGCCTGGCAGATAGGCCGCAACTATCAGTTATTCCGCTATATGTTAGGCTGCAATGCTTATGGAACCTATCCTACCAAATTTAACGGGGGCCTGTTTACGGTAGACCCGGTATTGACCGATACTTCTATTAAAGGAACGCCTGATCACAGGAATTGGGGCGGGGGCACTTTTACGGCGCAGAACCAGAGATTGGTGTACTGGCCCATGCTGAAAAGCGGCGATGCTGACATGATGACCTCCCAGTTTGATTTTTATAACCGTATTTTACCAACCGCGCAATTACGTACCAGGGCCTACTGGGGACATGGGGGAGCTAACTTTAACGAGCAGATAGAGAATTTTGGTTTTCCCAATCCTACTGAATATGGCTGGAAACGACCTGCCGGTTTCGACCCGGGTATAGAGTATAACGCCTGGCTGGAGTATGAATGGGATACCGTCCTGGAGTTTTGTATGATGATATTGCAATCCCGGTCTTATGCGGGCAAAAGCATTACTGCTTATCTTCCCCTGATTAAAGATGCGCTTATATTTTTTGATGAACATTATCAATACCAGGCAAAAAAACTAAGTAATAAAGCTCTGGATGCAAACGGACACCTGATCCTTTACCCCGGTTCGGGAGCGGAAACCTATAAAATGGCTTATAACGCCAGCTCTACAATAGCGGCATTAAAGACAGTTACATCGGAGCTGCTCAGCCTGCCTTCCGGCTTGTTAAGCGAAGCCGATCAAAAATATTTTGAAGGATTGCAGCGCCGTATCCCTCCCCTGCCGTTCTCTGCTTTTAACGGCAAACCCACCATTGCCCCGGCAGTAGTATGGAGCCGCGTGAATAACGCAGAATCATCACAGCTCTATCCTGTTTACCCCTGGGGCTTATACGGCGTTGGAAGGCCCGGGCTCGACACCGCCCGGAATACTTATTGGAATGATAGCTTCGCACTAAAATTCCGTAGTCATGTGGGATGGAAACAGGACAATATATTTGCGGCAAGACTGGGTTTAACGCAGGAAGCAAAACGTTTAAACAGCCTTAAGCTTAAAAATAGTGACCGGCGGTTCCCAACATTCTGGGGACCGGGATTTGACTGGGTGCCGGATCATAACTGGGGTGGCAGCGGTATGATAGGATTGCAGGAAATGCTGATGCAAACTGTAGATAACAGGATTTACTTATTTCCCGCCTGGCCCAAAGAATGGGATGTGCATTTTAAATTACACGCACCTCAGCAAACAACAGTAGAAGCAACACTGAAGAATGGGAAAATAGTTTCGCTGCAGGTATTACCTGTAGAAAGAAAAAAAGATATTATTGTACAACTTGAGTAAGTACCCACAAAACGCCTTAAACCAAAACAACATTAAATGAAACTGCGGGAATACCTTCAAAAGCCGGGCATCGTTATCACGTTGATCTGGATTTTTCTTACTGCTATTAATATAGGTAAAGCATTTCAAATGGATGACGGGTTTCATTTTTAATGGAGCTGTGGGCCAAGTTATTCTTTTATCCTGTGGCAGGTCCATATCTCTCACCAGGCGGTTAGCCCATGTATTGCTTACTTTTATTTCTATGGTATTGTCACCTGTCTTGCAGCCGCTGCGCGTGTCCTCACGCGCAATCCTAAGACATTATTGCTAAATCTTTATTTCACCTTCTAAACCGGCTTTTAATAAAGGCTTGCCCTGTAATAACTTCAAAGGTGCGGTTGTCCGGGTAACCCTTTCATCCTCGGGTAAGCTCATATCCCGTATCAGGCGGTTAGCCCATGTATTGCTTACTTTTATTTCTATGGTATTGTCGCCTGTCTTGCAGCCGCTGCGCGTGTCCTCACGCGCACTGATATCATTGCCAAATCTTGATCGAGCCCTCTAGTCCTGCTTTTAACAAAGGTTTACCTTGTAGTAAGTTGAGCGGAGCAGTTGTCCAGGTACCCCTTTCATCCTCGGGTAAGCCCATATCCCGTATCAGGCGGTTAGCCCAAGTATTGCTTACTTTTATTTCTATGGTATTGTCACCTGCCTTGATTGCTTTTGAAATATCCAGTTGATAAGGAGCGGTCCAGATAGTGCCACAATCTGTACCGTTTATGATTACCGTAGCTATGTTAAACACACTGTCAATGGAAAGATATACCGGTTTATCTTTGGACACATTGCCTAGATTAAACCGGTTAGTATAATTAGCCTGTCCGGAATAATACTTTATCGCGGGGTTTTCATGGTCATTCCATAAAGCAAGTTTCGGAAAGCTAATGGCTTCAGCCGGGCCGCCAAAGCTGGTGTCAAATCGAACCAGCCAGTTGGTACTGATATCAGCCAGTTGCTTAGCCGCTGTAGCAGTTGAAGGCCCCGGAACTTTTTCTGCTGTTTGTTTAAATACGACAAACATAGATTCATTGGCATCCAAAGAAAGTGTCAAATGTGTCCTTTCCCCGCGAACTTCCCATTCCGTTCTTTTCATTTTACCAGATACAGGATCCCACAACTCAGGCGATAAACCGGTTACCCTAAAAGATACCGGCACAGATATGCGTTTGTTTTGTTGGTTTGAAATAAAGTATACATCAGCATCCGCCAGTTTCCTATGTGTCCAGGCAATAGGTGCTCCGTCGGCAGCAATATCTATGTCTCTTGCTACGCCCAGGCTTTCAAAGGTGTCCTCCCTATACGGCGTTTCAATAACACGACCTTTGCCTGATTTTACAAAAAGCTGTGCCCAGGCTTTCTGAAGCGCTGCATCTTTTTCTTTTAATCCAATCGTGTGGATGGGTCTCTTTTCAATAATAATAGTTGCACCAGCGTCTTTTAGTTCCAGTAATTTTTTGGCCACCTCAGAAGACATCAGGTTGCCGTTAGGATTCATCAGCATTTTACCGGGAAACACTAATATTTTATAGCTGGCGCCGGAGGGGAAGACAACCTGCCCATTAACCACCTTAGCTTTTAATAATACATCCGGATTAAAACAATCATATTTATATCCTCTTAATGCATTGGTCCAGTCTTCAGGATCGGCCATATTAGCCGAATGCCCCACACCAACAGGCATTACCCTTTGAGGCTGCCCTTTATTTTCCAGCCTGAGCTTTTCAGATGCGACTCTCTCCTTGCCAAAAATGCCCGGCAAGCTGCTTACCAGCCTGTCAGGTAGTATAGATCGCCTGGGTACTTCCTCCCCGATAAATACGGCGACATCGGCTACAGGCTTACCCTGTTGCAACAAAGCAGATACCCTGGCCATATAATCTACCCATGCCTTGCTTTGACTAAACCAGGTTTGATCTCTTTGAAAAAATAAGCCAATACTGCCCAGTGTCATGCCTGGTTTGCGATCAATCCAGGGATTATGCGTCATTACATGCACAATTGGTTTATTCATACCCATTGCAAAGTTGCGGTCCCCTACTACTTTGATATTACCCGGATGCTCATTCCATTCCATCCGCAGGTTCGTAAAAGCTTCAGCCTGTACGATATTCTTTCCATAGATATGTGCGGCGCTGATCGCGTCAAACATATCATTGGGTTTATCATGGGTAGGACTTTTTAACCAGAATTCGCCGGTTGGAAAATCCACGGTTTTAAAATGCAGTAATCCATCGCTTACCATAGTAGGCGCCACATTTTCAGCTGTAAAGCCCAGGCCCTTTTGATCAGCCAGTTTGCGAAGCGTTACATAAAAAACATCATTCACCAATTCGGCAAGGGTTTCCCGTACGTCATGTAATACCTTTTCAGAAGTAGCCGCATCGGTAACAGGTGTACCTGTCATTACCAGCAGGTAAGGCATCAGGTCATAGCCTCTTCGTTTTTTAAATTCAGTGGCAAATGTCTTATTCCAGTTCTGGCTGCCCGCCTCCCAGCTATCGATATAAAAGATCTTCAGCACTTCTTTGGCCAGTCCCGGATCCGTTTTCTCGAATGCCTTCGCATACCAGTTATCAAACTGTAATTTAATAGCAGCCGGATCAAACTTATCGCATTCCAGGCCTTTGGCAGCACCGCCGGTGGCATTGGTATGACCGGTTGAAGTATGACCAATACGAACGATTACCCATTCGCCTGAAGATGGCTTCCATTTAAGATGGCCCTCTTTATCCATTTTATGGGTGAGGTTGATAATACTTTTGAACGGAACAGCATCACCCGTTGGCACCATATGGTCAGTAGTATTTTCCGCTACCCGCCAAACACTGCCATTTTTTGCCTGGTACTGGTTGATAACCGGTTCGTCGCTTAAATAAATACCCATTACTTTTAAAGTAGGCTTCCACTTAGCAGCGTCGAGGTCCTCTGATCCGGCTTCGGTTCCTTCTTTATCAAATACAAAACGGAAATATTTTGCGGTTGTTGGCGGGATAGAAAAGGTATTGTCTTCGTCATCATTTTGCCAGCCATGCCGGGGCGGAGTTAATTTGATTACAGTATTGAATACAATGCCGTCGTCGCTGGACTGTACTATAAACCTTTGTGCCTGGTACTGCCTGGACCCGGTACGCGTAGTTAAGGAACGAAGCGTAAATGGTTTCGGATATTTATACTGTATCCAGCAGGAGCTGTCGCTTCTGAATGTTTTGCTGTCATCACCCGGAAAAGCCAGGTAGGGCGCCCTTTCTCCGGTACTGGTGGTTACAGAAGGAATGGTTACTGTTTCACTAAAGGCGTTAGATGAATTAGCCGGGTAAGCGTATACTGCTACATCTTTATAAAAGCCTTCTTTCGTTTCGGGTTGCTCCAACTGTATAGCAGTTTCATCACCTGCTTTGACATAGGCTTTGGTCCATACCAGTTTCTGCATAGATTGTTCCGGCTTGATCCACGGACCGCCGGCCAATGCAAAACCATCGCTTACATGAAAAGCCATTTTTAATCCCAGTCGTTTACATTCCTTCATCGCATGATTCACCATTCCCCACCACTCGGGGCTTAACTGCCTTGCAGGCTTATCAAAAGGAATACGTGCTACCGTATCATAAATGCAAGCCAGGTAAACACCCCCTATCCCATTCTTCTGTATCCCCTCCAGGTCGGCCGTAATCCCCTTTTTCGAAATGGCACCATGCATCCAATACCAAAGCACCCAGGGCCGTGCCGATTCAGGCGGATTCTTAAAAACATCCTCTAAAGAAGCGTTTGTTTTTACCTGGGTTAATCCCCTAAAACCAGCAAGGATAAAAACAATCGCCAAACCTATAACCTTTGTAATTCTAACCATTCACTATTTATTTGACAAGCATGGCGCATCTATCGTTTAGCCACATTATAAATCTGAAGGCAAAAATAGCCTTATTTTAAAGCGGGCGAATATAAAAACTATATTTGTAATGCCCTGCCTTAAGCTGGTATTGTTCCAATGGTGCAGCTACTTCGCTCCAGCTATCGTTTCCGCCCACACCCATTTGTACCAGGTCTATATTTAAAGTTATGTAGTTTGCAGGGTATAATTTGTAGGTATGCTTTGCTTCAACGATATTTCTTTCCGAGTAAGGCCAGGCACTCATGCTTAATAAACTGTCTGCAACAATGCTGACGCCTTCTTTGGTTCCTTTCCTGTATAAATTCAGCCAGCGAACATCGGTACGGTTCCCATTTTCCTGCGGTACCACATAAGGCTCCATAAAGTCGTAGATACCCGTATCATAGATACCTGCATTAAACCCATAATTACGGTCGATATAATTTTCCAGCGGTCCCCGGCCAAAGTATTGAATTTGAGTAAAGGCCTTATTCACGCCCGTTTGCATGCCTACCTTAGGTATATTCGGCAAACCTGGCTTCGCATTTAGCTCGTAATTCACTTTTACAATCCCTTCTTTATTAACCGCATAAAAAACTTTCACTTCCACACTGTCGTTTACCATCCTGTAAATAGTCTGAACGCCTTTTAATCCTCCGACTTCTGCAACTGTTACAGATTTCAACTGAGGCTGGTTATCGTACCACGGCTTTAATACCCGGTGTGTTTTCCAGCCTTTACGATCATTATCGGTTTGCGGCCTGGTAAAATGAGGAAGTAAAGCCTGCCCTATCAGCTCAGTATTCCCTTTTTTATAAGATATCAATGCTCCATTGGATTTATCGATGCTTACAGTGATACCTCCTGTTTGAACGGTAAACTGCTGTTGTTGCTCAATAAAAGGTACTGAACTGTTAAGCAGGTTGGGCTTTAATAAAGGCGTTAAAGAAAGCTGATTGCTCGCGATCACAAAACCTTTATCTGCCCAGGGCTTATTTTCTTTCGTGGTGAATTCAATATCTGCATGGTATTCAGCTGCACTTTTAAATTTTGGAAGATATTTACCCAGGCTAAATTCGGCTGAGCTGCCAGGTTTGATGTCACCTATTTCAAAAGATTTACGCGAGATCAACTTCCCATTTTCCCTGATCGATATCCAGCCGTCATAATGGGCAGCGGACAAAACCGGGCTCCTGTTAATGACTTTTATAAGGCCTTTACTGCTATCGGCCCACTCAGATTGTATGGGTTGGAAAACACGCTTGCATTCATACATAGCCGCTTTAGGCCTCCCATCTGCAGCCACCACGCCCTTTATCGTAAAGTTGTCATAGTATCTTTCTCCGAAATCGCCACCATAAGCATAATAAGGTTTTCCTGTTGCAGAATCGTACTTTACTAATCCCTGGTCTTTGAATTCCCAGATAGCGCCACCAATTACCCTCGGGAGGCTGCGCCACTGGTCCCAGAAATCTTTGATATTACCTGCGCTGTTGCCCATTGCATGCGCGTATTCACAAAAGAATATAGGACGATGATCCCCGTTTTTTTGATGAACCAGTAACGGAGCGGTATATAATGCCGGGTACATGCGGCTGATCACATCGATATAATACTGGTCTTTGGGATTTTGTATGCGATGCGAATGATCATTAGACTTCAGATAACGCGGATCAGAAGGATTGATATATCCTTCTTCTTTCGGACTTCCCATAGCCGGTTCATAATGCAAAGGGCGTGTCATATCAAAGTCTTTGATCCAGCCGGCCATCGCTGCATGATTAGGACCGCTACCTGCCTCATTGCCCAGGCTCCACATAATAATAGAGGGATGATTTTTATCGCGAAGGGCCATACGCGCCACGCGTTCTATATAGGCGGCTGTCCAGCGGGAATCATGGTCCAGCTTACCTCCCAGCCCATGTGTTTCATGATTGGCTTCATCAATAACCATAATACCATATTCATCGCAAAGATCCAGCAGGTAGGGATCAGAGGGGTAATGACTTAACCGTACGGTGTTAAAATTAAATTGCTTGATCGTTTTAATATCCTGTAAAACATCCTCCCTGGTTAATGCTTTACCACGTGTAGGATGATGGTCGGGACGGTTCACGCCATAGAGATAGGTTTCTTTTCCGTTGATCAGCAATTTGCTGTCAGATTGCCTGAACTCAATACTGCGAAAGCCTAGCTTGCAGCTCTTGGCTTCCCATACTTTGCCCGTACTGTCTTCGAGGCTTAGCACCAGGGTGTATAAATTAGGGGCCTCAGTACTCCATTTTAAAGGATCAGGTACCCTGGTTTCCAGCAAACCAAATTTCACACGATCCAGGCGGGGATGAATTTCATTGATGATCGCATCAGCGCTAATACTCAGCTCTTCTTTTAAAACGGCTTCATGGGCAGCGTCATATAGCTGGGCTTTTACTTTATAACCCGGCACTTCCTTACCGGTTAAATTTTCCAGTCGCGGACGAATACTTAAGATAGCATCTTTGTATTCTTTATCCAATTTTGTTTGGTAAAAGAAATCGGCAATACGTAACTTAGGTTCTGCCATTAAATAAACCTCCCGGTGAATACCGCTCAAACGCCATTGGTCCTGGTCTTCAAGGAAACTACCGTCACTCCAGCGGATTACCCAAACAGAAACAATATTCTCCCCATCTTTTAAATAAGGAGTGATATTAAATTCAGAAGGCAGGAAACTATCTTCCGCATAGCCCAGGAATTTTCCATTTACCCATACTTTATAAGCAGAGCTCACGCCTCCGAAATGCAGGGTAATATTTTTATCCTTCCAGTTGGCCGGCACCGTAAAAGAGCGCTGGTAACATCCTACGCCGTTATAGTCCTTTGGAACCAAAGGAGGATTTACCGGGCGAAAAGGATATACCGCACTTTTATAGATCGGCTTATCATATCCCTGCATCTCCCAGCTCGAAGGAACCGGTATTTGTTTCCAGCCCGATACTTTTTGTTTGTAAAAATCTTTGGGTTCATCTCCTGGTTTTAAGGCAAAGCTAAAATACCAGTCACCGTTTAGTGATATATACCGGCCGCTTTTCTCACGATCACCTTTTATTGCATCAGCAACACTACTAAATGAATAAGCGGTAGCTCTGGAAAGATCGCGGTTGATGCCGCTTACCAATGGGTCTTCATAGGGCTCCGTTTGATAGATGGCCGGCGCGCTGGGAACAGCAGCCGGCGTCTTATCAACCAATTGCGCTTCAGCATTTGAAACAGCCCAAGCGCCCATCATACTTATAAAAAAACTACGGTACACTCTTAATAAAATCTTTTGAATCATGCTTGTTTAACTTCTGAAATCTTTTTACTTAATTCTATACACCCTTTTGCATTAGTACTCGCACCGAGGCTCTGTACATTATTAACCGCGGAGAACATGAAAAAGAGTTAAGGTGGAGTGGATACGTGTAATATACATTCCAGGTTTCATCAGAACTGGACAACTCCTCTGCGTAACCTTCGCGTCCTCATTTCTTCGCGGTTAAGTCTATTCACCGCTGAGTAAAAGAGAAGCAGAGATAACGCGGAGGGATATAAATTAATTTTCACGTAATCATTCGCCACCATTGAACCTGTCATTAACCTCTGCATAGTACGCAGCGTACTCACTTCTCTGTTCGAAGAACTCCTTTGGAGCGGTTAACATCTTTCAACATTTTACTATTATGCCACCTCACCTTCTTTTTCCTTTGGAGGCTCCACAGGCCTCTTCCTCCAATAATTAGCCAGTATACTGCCACTGATATTCATCCAGGGACTAAACACTGCTGCCGCAAGGCCCACCGTGCCCAGTTTCCCCATCGATCCTGCCAAACCGCTTGCCATTCCACCGTTTTGCAATCCTACTTCAAAAGCTACGGTACGACTGGAATTTTTGTCCAGTCCAAAGAACCTGCTTAGCCAATAACCAAAGAAATAACCGGCTGCATTATGGATCACTGAAGCAATGAATAACAGAAAGCCTACTTTCATGAGGTTATCCCTGCCTGCTGCTGTAGTAACGGTAGTAAAGTAGATAATCCCAAACATGGAGATAAAAGGCATCAGCTGATCTACTTTGGGGTAAGCCTTATATAACTGGTAATACAGGGTACCTGCCATCACTGCGGCCGCCAGGAAGCCCGATAATTCCAAAGACTGTAAAGCCGCATGTGAGGCCCCGTCCGCTGCGATATTGGGATACAGCCACAATAAAACCGACAGCGCATAAACAGCGCAGACGAAAGCCGCAACAATGATACCCTTCGCCCTGGTTTTGCCAGCGCCTTTCAGATAATCATGCGACAATGCCGCACCAATGGGTACAATAACGATCTTAATGATCTCGATCATCATATCAATAAACTTTACTTCTATTAATGTACCCGCAAAGGTTTTCATCAATAAAGGCGTTAAAAACGGAGCGGCCAAAGTAGCCATAGCCGTAACTATAACCGACAGCACCAGGTTGGCCCTTGCCAGGTATACCATCACATTGGACGCCAGGCCACTGCTGCAGCTACCGATCAGTATAATACCGGCCGCTATCTCCGGCTCAAAATCAAAGACCTTAGTGAGCAATACGCCCATTAAAGGCATTACGGAAAAATGACACAATAATCCAACAATAACACCTTTACCCGTACTAGCCAATCCCTTAAAATCTCTCAGGCTCATATGTGTACCCATCCCAAACATTACCAGCTGGATAATGACCAGTATCAGGCTTTTATCTCTCAGGTTCACTGGTCCCCAGTTCATAAAAGCCTGCGGGTACACCATTCCGGCCACTACGGCCGCAATAATCCATGCTGTATACTGATAACCTTTCAACGCCGGTACCGAACCCAGGCCTAAAGCCAGTGAAATGGCAGTAAGAACTGCCAGTATTTTGCTCAGATCTGTTTGCTGCAGCAATAGGGCTATAACAAGCCCTACAACAGCAGTAATACAAACCCATAAACTAATCCGATATAGTTTAATCATGGCAGCAATCGTTTCGTTTATTTTAATACTTCAGACAGATATTCCATTGCTAAAGGTGGACTGGCCAGTATCGGTACTTTCTTATCCTCTTCAGACAAAGTACCTACCACGCGGGCCATAGAGGCCTGAGCCAGTAGGATCACATCTACTTCCTGCGATAGTTGTTTTAATGCAGCTCCTACAATATCATCATGCTTTTGCGCATCACCACCCATCAAGGCTTCAAAAGCTCCTTCGCAAAGCCGGGGAACCAGCTCAATGTTTTTACCGGCAACTATGGCACGTCTTCTTACCAAATCACTTGTGGGCTCTAATGTTGTAGACAAAGTAGCTACCACGCCTATTTTAGTACCTGATGCAACTGCCTTGTCTGCCATCGGCTGATCTACACGCAGTACAGGCACGCCCGCCAATGTAGCCGCCGTTTCAACGGCTGGACCAATTGACGAACAAGTGAACATGATATAATCAGCGCCTGCTTCTTCAGCAGAATGGGCATAGCTCACCACACGTCTTGAGGTTTGTGGGGTCAGCTCCCCGCAGGCGATCGTGTTCTTAATCAAACTATCGTCTACGATATTAAAAACCTTTACACCTGGTAAATATTTTTTACAAAGCTCATCAAACACCGGTACCAGTGTAGCCGATGTATGAATCAATCCTAATGTTTTGCCCCCAACCCCTGCAGGGGTGTTCTTATTCTTTTCCATATTTTTATGATTGGCTGATAGCCAGTGGGATTTGTCATTCACCACTCACTGTTCACCATTGATTATTCACTATTTTATTATTCATCATTCATTACTCACCATTCTTCCTTCGAGCAGCACGCCAAAATAGTCCGGCGCGCCTACCTGTCCACCTTTAAAATTCACTTCTAATCCATCGATATCAGGATTATCTGAATAAGCTCTACATAAAGGTGCTCCTGCAACTAAAGGTGCGATCATTTCCACTGCTTCAATCTGCATGGCTCTTGCCGCGTAGCTGCTGGTGTCCCCACCCGCAATAACCACTCTTTTGATGCTACAGTTCTCTACCGCTTGCCTGGCAATTTCACCTAAGGCGGTTCCTAATTTTTGTGCCGATAAATTGCCTCCATCTTTGGTTCCTGTATGCACCAGCACATTTTCCTGATTGTTCAATAAATCATTGATGCCTTGCTTAACAGAATCGGGAACACCCTGATCACAGATCGTGGCGGCATCCAACACTATTTCTTCAAACCCGTTTTCTTTGGCCCATTGTATCTGGCCGGCTGTAACAGGAGAACAGCTTCCTGAAACCACCAATAAAGGTTCCGCCTTACCCGGATCGGGCCAATTAACAGCGGCTTGCCTGTTTTCGGTTTTATTCCATACAGTGCCCAATGCTACTTCCACGGCCGAAGAACCTATACAAAACAATGGCATATGATCGCTAGCCTGTGCATCCAGCCATTCGCCGATTTTTTTCAACTGCTCTTCTTCTGCCGCATCTAATAAAACTGCCTCTTCATCCTTTATTGCTTTACTCCATGCATCTACCGGTTGCTGCATTTGCACCATATCTATTAATGCCAGGCGTTTACGGGTCTGCTTTTGAATATGCAGGCGGAGATCACTTTCGTCAGCCGGTGTTACGGGATGTTGGGTCATAGAAGGATGCCGGTCCAACCGATAGATGGCACCATTGCTACCTATCCCCATTCTCGCAAACAGGTTTCCAAAAACACAGTATCGTCCCAGGGAAGGCGTTCCACCTAAAATGGGTATCCACTTACTTCTAAAAACAGTGGCTCCCACATCCAGCACCCGACCTATGCTCCCTGTTGAAGGCGAAGAATCAAATGTGGAACAGACTTTATAATGTATGTGCCTGGAATTAAACCCTATTAGCTTATTGAACGCATCGGTTAATACCTGCTCCATTTCGTCCGGCTGCAGCGACCTTGTTTTTCCAGCTATACCAATAACGTTAATGCCCGGGAACCGGGTTAATACAGATGCATCCGGGGTATCGATAAATAACACAGCTTTAGCTCCTGCCCTGCAGGCAAATTCAAGCGCATCGGTAGAACCGGTGAAGTCATCGCCGTAGAATGCCAGTTGTATTTGAGGTTGAGCCGACATATTATTGTTTACCAAATTTCTCAACACTTTTTTCAAATTCAGGGTAGGTAGCGGCTGCATCTTTCAATGTCAGTCCCTCCACAGCCGCAGTCCAGGCCTGTTGCAAAGCTGCTACCCCGGCAGCGGCTCCCATGGGATGCGCCATAATACCTCCACCGGCCATATATAAAAGATCCTGTGTTTGTGTGCGACGCCAGGTTTCAAAAGCCTGACCACCCCATTGCCCCGAAGAGACAACGGGAATAACGTTTTTTTGATCGAATAATGGGGTCAGACAAGCTTCAATAGAATTGACTACGCTATCATCCGTTTCCCAGAATTTATTCTGTATGCCGTTTACATGCAGTTGATCTACACCTGCCAATCTCCATATTTTTTGATAAGCCCTGAAATCAATACCCAATAAAGGATGCCTGGTGAGCATGCCCCACCCGTTTCTATGCGCATGTATAGCCAGCTGGCGCTGATCGCATATCTTTTTAACAGCACTCAGGCCTACACTATTAATGCTGATCATAGCACAGGTGCCCCCGTGCTTAACAATCGTTTCATAACGCAATAGCATTTCATCCATCTCCCCGCTCAGGTTAAACGCGTACATTACTTTCTTCCCGGTTTTATCAGCGTGGGTGTTGATCACTTTCATAATACCGGCTACCCTGTCTTCAAAACGCGAATTGGCCGAAGAAGACAATAGCTCGTCATCCTTTATGAAATCGATACCGGCTTCAGCCAGTGTTTGCACCATAGCCGCGGTATCCTCCACAGTAAGGCCTATGGAAGGCTTGATGATGGTACCAATCAAAGGTCTTTCAGCTACCCCGGTTAATAGCCTGCAACCTGCGATGCCAAATTCAGGCCCCTTAAACTGCTGCCCGAAAGAAGCGGGCAATTCAATATCCATCAATTTCAAACCGGTAAACTGCGTGATCTCATACAGGTTGCCTTGCAGCGTAGATACCATGACGGGCAGGTTATAACCGAAATTTTCAATGCTCCAGGATACCCTGACCTTTGCCCTGTGATATTTTCCTGTACTGCTAATGGCACCGGGAATAGCCGGTTGATCAACCGTTTCCAATAACACCACTTCCTCTACCCTGGCTGCAAAGCGTTGCTTCAGCTCTTCTGTTTCCCCCGGCACCGCAACAAAAGTTCCCGACGACTGCTCACCCGCCAATACAGCTGCGGCCTTCTCCGGATCGTAAGGTGTTTCTATATAATAAGTACCAAAAATTCTTTCCATAATTGTCTGTAATAGCAAGTAATAAACTTATAAATCTATTCAATAAGTTATCGAACCAAAGGCATCCATACACTCATATCCGTTTCACCGCGATTTGCCCATGCATAGTAAGGGATTAATTTAATGTTTACCGGTGTTTGTTTTTTGCTGACTTCTTTATAAAGGGTTCTCGTCCAGTCACCGGTGTTCAACAGCCTGGCTTCACCGGCAAGGGCCATCATATTGCCATTGGCAATAGTTGTCGGTACCGGCTTCAGTTGTATATTGTATGGTATCGCTATATTGAAAACTTTTAGCGATGGCATATCAGGAGATTCAATACAATAAACGACAGGCCCTCTTTTTACAGCCACCTGGTTACGCGTCTCTTCTACCATTGGGTTAGATTCGATCAAAGTAGCCGGCATGTCCAATACCAGTTCGATTTGATCTCCCTTTTTCCATTTTTGATTTAAAGTAAAGTATTGTCCGCCATTGATAGCACCGTTAACCAGCTTGCCGTTTACTTTTACTGAAGCTTTGTTGCACCAGCCCGGAATGCGCAGATGAACGGGTAAAGTTGTAGCGGGAGCTTCCGTTATCAATAGCGATACAGCACCGTCCCAGGGATAATTGCTCACCTGTTGTAGTGCCAGTTTACTGCCATCGGTTAATACGGTTTGCAGGTTATTTCCACCATACATGTTAATATACAAACCATCTTTACCGGTGCTGTACATATAATTGCTGATCTGTGCAATCGTACGTACTACGTTCGGGGGACAACAATTCGACTTGCTGATATAAGGTACGCGGCCGCCCTCCCAACGAAGATGGTAGGGATAATTCACAGTATGCGCCAACGGATTGGTATAAAAGAATTTAGTACCATCCATGCTGATCCCGCTTAACACGCTATTGTATAAAGCCAGTTCAACAATATCAAAATACTTCTCTTCGCCGGTTAATAAGAACATGCGATAGTTCCACAGCACATTACCGATATTGGCGCAGGTTTCATTATGTGCGCTGAAATTAGGCAACTGGTAATCGCGGCCATAAGACTGGTGTACTTTCTGAACGGTATCAGGTATATAAGACGTACCATCTACTGAAACGCCATCGTACAATGCCCCACATGCGCCGGTTACATACATTTTAGTATGGATCACATTATTCCATAAGGTATCCAATGTGGTCAGTAAAGTTTTATCGCCTTCTTCAGCATACAGGTCTGCCACACCTGCCATCAGGTAGTTGGCTCTTACGGCGTGTCCCACAATTCTTTTCATATCTCTGAAAGGAGCACGGTCACTATTGTCATCGGTACCTTCCACTGTTCCCCTGATATCGATCAGCTTATTCAGCAAGTCGAGGTATTTCTTTTCCCTGGTAGTGCGGTACATTTCAGCCAATCCCATGTAGTGTGAAGGACAGATGGCGTTGCGTGCCTGTTCGGGCGTAGCTTTATTATAAAAGACAATCAGGAAGTCTGACGCTTTTTTAGCAATATCCAATAAATTGGTCTTTCCTGTAGCCCGGTAATGTACACAACCAGCGGTCATCAGGTGACCAAAATTATAGGCTTCGAAGCTCAGCTTATCGTCGAACATTTTTTGCTCGCCGGTTTTCTTCTGTTCTATAATATTTTTTGTATAGATATACCCGTCAGCTCTCTGGGCTTTGCCAATTACCGCGATGGCTTCTTCCATCCAGCCATTTAATTTTGGGTCTTTAGTAGAAGCATATAAGGATGCCACCGCCTCCAGGGTTTTATAAAAGTCTCCGTCATGGAAAGACGGCCCCCTAAAGCGACCTTCCTGTAAACCAGCTGCCACTTTAAAATTCTGGAACGAATAACAAATGGTATCGCTGGTATAGGTACGCCATAAAGTGGGCACCATCGAATTTTTCAGTACATCAAAACGCTCTGCCCAAAATCCTTTGGTCCATTGCACATCGCCTAAGCCCACACCCGACAATTTTGCATACTTACTTTGTGCCGTGTTGACTAACGCAGTCTGCGCATTTAAAGCGATACTACAGACCACACCAGCAGCTAATAATTTCAATCCTTTTCTCATCCGTATATTTTTAATTTGTCGTCATTTCGAACGAAGTGAGAAATCTGCTAATACAACAACGAATACATCTCATTTTTTATTTCTTCGTTTAAAAAACGCCATTCCTTATTTTTAGTGCTAATGAGTATTTCTTTCTTTTCTTTTCTCCACTTTTCAATCTCCTTTTCGCGTTGGATGGCGGTTTCTATGAGATCTCTCGCATTCGCTCGAGATGACGATAGCATTCAACACCCTGATCTATTCTCATTACTCATTACTCATCACCCCTACAATGCCTGATACTTTATATCATACTTCTTATCCTTCTCCAAAGTCAATTCGTATACGTTATTACCTTTACTGACGAAGCTGCCTTCTTTCGAAGACGGAGCTTTTTTACTTTTCACCATCAACTTACCCGTACCAACAGGCGAACTAACTTTTATATTGGTAGTACTGCAGTACAGCTCAATATTACCCGCCGGTGTGGGCACTTTACCTTCCATCCATTTCAAGCCACCTAAAGCAGGTTCAACGGTATAAGTGCTATAACCAGCTCCTGTTGGCTTTACACCCAAATAATATTTGCCTAACAGGTATAAAGGACTGGCACCCCAGGCATGGCAAAGACTTTTACCATATTTACGACCGTACATTGCATAATGTTCGGCGCCTGATTTTTTAGGATTGTACTCTTCCCAGAATGAAGTGGCCCCCAGCTTTAACATACCACCCCAGTAAGATTTCATTTCTTTGGTTACATAATCCTGTTCACCTAAAGCACATAATGCCTCCATTTCATAAAACCGCATGTAAGGGGTTGTGATAGGCGGTACACTATTATTTAATAGAACCGTATTCTTAATATTTTTCTTCTGCGCATCGCTTAAGTAATCGAAGAAGATAGCAAACATATTAGCATAACGGGTTACATGGTCTGTTGGTTTACCATTTACATAACTGTGCACAATAGCCTGCTTTTGCTCGTTCCAGTATAAATCAAACAATTTCTTCTTAACATCTTTAGCCAGACCCGTATACATACCTGCATCTTCCTTTTCCTGCACCAGATCAGCCACCAACGCCATGGTTTCGAGGCTACGTGCAAATAGTAATTGCTCAAAACTAACGGCTCCCTGCTTGCTCAGCCCTTCGGCCCAATCGATAAATACCCAATCGCCGGGCAAGCCTTCCAATAAGCCGTCTTTATTCCGCCGACCTAATACATAAGCCATCAGGGACTTCATGCGATCATAATTGTCTTTTACAAAAGTCGCGTCGCCGCTGTAGAGATAATAATCGTATACACCCAGGAACCAATACAGCGTATAATCCATAATGGTATTGATATGGCTGGTTACGGGGTCTTTTCCCCTCAGTGATAAAGTTGTTCTTTTTACCGTACCATTATCATTAGTCAGGTAATAGTTCATCAAATAACTTTGATACGCATCACCGCTCCATACCCAACGGTCTCTTTTAATGCCATCAATAAAAAACTCTTTAGTACTTAAATGGAACGTGTATTGGGCTACATCATAAATTTTGTTGATCTCCTCGTCGTTACATTTAAAACCTCCCTTATCCTGCAGGTCAGCGTATTCATACAACATGGAAGCCCTAGCGAAGCTGATACCTGCATCTGCAATAATATTTACGAAACGGAACGCTTTGGACAGGTTAACTGTATAGTCTCCGCTGGTTTGATCAATATTTAATTTATCATAGGTCTCCGTATGAGCAGTATCAAGGGCTTCTTCCCTGCTCTCACCATAATAAATAGCCAGTTTGCCTTTGCCCTTTAAATTATGGAGCTTAATATACCCGAAGGTCTCTTTTCCAAAGTCGATCAAGGTACCTCCTGCCTCTTTGGTAGTAGCTACTGCTTCCGCAGGCTTTACGGGAAGCTTGAACTCAGAAGGTAATTGCTTCGGGTTAGTGAAGTTCCATACGCCAGCGTTCATCCACCTGGTAGTAGAAACATCAGAGGTTTTACCGGTTTCATCAATCCATTCTTTATCTTCAAAAGTTACCAGCCAGGTGTTATCACTTACTATTTTCTTGCCTCTTACAAATATTGCCGGCACCTGTGCCTGGTTAAATACTTTGATATTGATCTTATGTTTCCCTGCCGGAACGGTTATCTTTTTAGGATATCCTTCAAAGGCCTTTCCATCCAGTTTTACACTGTACTGTCCCTGCACATAGATCTCCACTTCTTCCGGCTCGGTCAATTCAAATACCTTATGAAAATCGATCAGCGGGTAATGGTTATCAATCTTCCAGAATACGGGGAAAAACACCCCTCTTTCGGTACGTCGGTTCTGCATCTGGTTGGATAACCAAATTTCATAGTCGCCGGGATACCAGATCCACTCTGCTTTCTGCGCAAATGTTGTTTGACAAAAAGACATGAAGGCAATGATCCCGATCGTCCATTTTAAATTTTGAATTCTAAATTTTAAATGCTGTAGCCCTTTATTCATAAAAAAGTAATCGTTATATTTTAGAATATGAAATAGATAATAATTATAACCACTCCTAATAAACCAAACAACCACTTCACTTTGCTGCTGGTAGGAGGAATTGCTTCTGTTTCTATCGTTTTCGGCTCAGGCGCTTTGCCCAATAGCGATATGACGATAGCCAGCACAAACAGGATGGCGAAAATGTAGAAGGAAATCATAAAAGGATGCGGCCAGGTAAAATAGGGATTCCCGTCTTTAGGTAATATCCATAAATAGATCAATCCTACCGTAAGACTAAAAACCGATCCCCAACTCAGTGTGAAATTTACCGCTAAGCGGGTCAATCTTTTCCAGAAAACCGCCAATAAAAACACCACCGATAAAGAAGGCGCCAGGAAACCCAATATAGACTGGAAAATATAGAAAAGACTTTGTCCTTTTACGTTATCCAAAGCAATGGCCATCAATACCGCTATAACACAACCTGCTACTACTACAATCCGGCCCACCTGTATTTGCTTCTTTACAGATGCTTCGGGATTCATCTTCTTTACATAAATATCGTTAGTGAAAACTGTACTCAATGCATTTAAAGAAGAACCGATGGTAGCTACCAGTACCGCGATTAATACACATATCACTAACCCGATAACACCGGTAGGCAGTAACTGGGTTACCATGGTCATGTAGGCTTCATCGGGCTGCGCCGCAGGAAATAAAACAAAGCACAATATGCCCGGCAATATAAATAAAGGCAAGGCCAATACTTTTAGCCAGCCGATGAGGTTTACCCCTAACTGTCCCTGTTGCAGGTTTTTAGCACCCAATACGCTTTGCACCATCGCCTGGTCGGTACAAAAGAAAGCTACAGCTGCTACCGGGTATCCCAATAATACAGCTGGCCAGGGGAAGTCGGGATCTGAAGCGGGTTTGATCAACTTCCAGTAGCCCGCCGGAGTTTTAGCCATCAGCTCTGAAAATCCACCTACATGCTGCAAGCCTACTACAGATATAATGATTGAAACAGTGATCAACAATAACATCTGGAATACATTTACCCTGGCTATTGCTTTTAAGCCGCCTGCAAAGGTAAATAGGCCCGAAAACGCCACCAGCACAATTGCCGATTGCCACATTGGAATACCTAAGATCTGTCTTACCAAAACACCGCCGCTAAACAATCCCAATGATAACCAGCTTACCAGTATTTTAACCAATGCATACCAGGCCAGGATGTTCTGTGTGCTGTCGCCAAAAAGCTTACCCATATACTCAGGCATGGTTGCTACTTTGCCGGCGATATACCGGGGAGCAAATACCATGGTTAATAGCAAAAGAAACAGGAAGGCATAGAGCTCAACGTTAGCCCCTGTAATACCTGTAGTAAAACCAATCATCGCAAACGTGAGTAAGGATGAAGGCCCCACATTGGTGCCCCACATGTTAAAACCGATATTATACCAGTTCAGGGATTTGTTAGCCAGGAACAGGGTCTCGTTTTTCTTGCGTGCGCTAAAACTAGCCAGGTATCCTATTACCAGCAGGGCAATTAAATAGACTGCCACGATGGCCAGATCAATGCCGGTTATTTTATCGTATATTTTGTTCACTTTCTTTTAAGTATGAGTGATGTGTTGGTTAATGATGATGTCGGGCTGAGCCTGACGAAGCCCCGATAACGATAAACAGCACCCTTCGTCAAGCTCAGGGTGACATCCTAGTATTATCGCCTTATGCCTATAAGTCCAAATCATAACGCTTTAGCAATTCCTTTACTGACACGGGTTTACCTGTTTTCAAACTTTCGTCCATGGCCTGCAATAAAGCCACCGTGCCAATACCCTCTTTCATATCGGGGTAAGCGGTAAAACCCTGCTCAATAGCATCAACAAAGTATTCGAGGTAATTCTGGTATTCCCCGGCATGATGGCTTTGTCCTTCAAAACGGAAATAATATTTTAAAGTACTATCGCCCCAGGTGATGGTTTTTTCCTCGCCCGTTTTATCAGTAATCGCATAACGCAGTTCATGATAATCTGCCTGGCTGGCCCCCTCTGTTCCGCGTAACACTGTTGTCATGCCGCTTTCGCGGTATGCCGGCTGAATGGGTGAAGTATATACACCACTCACCCTCGCTATTCTTCCATCAGTGGCTTTAAATATAAAGTGCATGGTATCTTCATTTTTCAGCCCGGCTTTTTTTCCATTGGCACTGATCATCCCATATCCCATTACTTCTTCCACATCGGGCAAATACCATCTTATAAAATCAACAGGATGACTTAACCCGCCGTACAACCATTTAAATGCGTCTTCCAATGCCCATTTCTTTTCTAAAAACCAGCGATGATCGGCGTGATAGCTACTTTCAATAGTGATCAGTTCTCCTATCTCGCCGGCTTCAAAATCCTTACGCTGACGTTTAGCCGGCTCAAAAAAACGGGAGCTTTGTCCAACAAATACTTTTTTTCCTGTCTGGGCCTGCAACTCTAACAGCGCCTTTGCGTCCTTCAGATCGTCAATAAACGGCTTGGTGCATACCACATGCTTGCCATGTTGCAATGCCTGTGTTACATGCTGTGCATGCAGGTGATCGGGCGTGTAAATGGCAATAATATTGATATCCGGATCGCTCAGCATATCCTCATACCTTGTGGTATAATGATCAAAGTCAAACTCTTTACTACGTTGTTTGCAGGCTGCTTCGCTGATATCGCACAATGTTTTTAATGCCAGCTTCTTGCTTTCCAAAGCCGCACTGATAAGGCTACGCCCTTCACCCAGGCCCAGTATGCCCAGCACCTGGGTATTTCCTTTTTTGTTTGTATCGTTAAATCTCATTGTCGTATTATTCAAATTGTTATTCGGCCAGGTTCTGCAAAGAAGAGATTTCTCCACTCACTCCATTTCATTACGTTCGGTCGAAATGACGAAGTGACTCAAACATACTTTTTACAATTGCCGATTTTACTACTTTACCAACTCCCTATTTACCATCCCTACTCCCTACTTACTAATCACCTTCTTCAAAAACACCCAAACCTCACCCTTCTTCGTCCCTTCAATTCCCTCCTGGTATTGCGCCATTAGCTTGTTCCATTCATCTACCCGCGGGTTATTTTCCGTCGTCTTCGGATTTAGCTCATCCAGGGTTTTGCCTTTAGGGATGCTGATCACCAGCATTAATTGCCGGCCGTTTCGGAACATGACCAATCGCTGGAAATCCGCATTGCAGAAGCCTTTGGCTATTTCAGGCCATTGCTCAAACTGCGTAGCATGATAGTTCAAATACTCCTTCTGCTTTTTAGTATCTGCCACCAGGTTGGCCGTTAGCAGTATATGCTCCCATTCCCCGGCGGTTTGCTTATTATCGCACCGGCTCCTGTCAAACTGGTAATACATATCGTAATAGGGCCTCACCGTTACACCAGGGAAAGCCTTTTTCAATTTACCCTGGAATACGGACAGATCCTGTACTTTATCAAAGATCACGTAGCGGTTTTTCCACTGGTAAATACTGTTCGGATCTACCTTGTTTTCTTTTAAGAAATTACGCAATTGAGCCAGGTTCAACTTTCCTTTGCCCACTACCAGTTCTACCAGCTCTTCATGCTCCGAATTAACCGGTAGCTCAATGCTTTTATAAGTACTTTCTTTCAACAGGTGCTTATAGCTATCCTGCAAACCGGCTTTTAAACGGATCGCTTCACCAACTTGCGGGCCATTATTGATCCATTGATTACCCGGGCCATTATTGTTCTGTAAATACTTTTGCGTTGCCGTCCAGTTATCTTTAATAGTGATATGCGATGAACCTTCATCGGTATACAGGTAAAACCAATGAGATGGCAGGTGTGCATAGGGAGCTTTATAAATACTATCAATATAGTTTTCGCTGATCAGGGAACCCGGCTGCGCACTTAATGTATAAATACCCGCACAATCATAATTCTGCTTACCAAAATGATGGATTTTGTTAGCAAAAACTTTGTTGTTACACATCACATTTGGCTTGGAACTCCAACCCCATCCCATGCTAATGCCTGAATAATTTACATTCTCAATTTCATTGTGGGCGATTGTTGAGTTACGGGTATACCCTAAACCAATACCTACACTACCCCAATCTTCATTAGTGGCATCGGTAACCAGGTTGTTGATGAGCGTGATTGAATCAGCTACCACTCTCTCATCCTTTGGATTATACGGCAAGTGAATCTCCATGCCTTCATCGGCAAAAGAACCCGCAAGGATTGCGGTACCGCCAATGTCTTTAAAAATACTTCCCATCACTTTACTGCTTTTTACACCCATGAGGTAGTCTAAACCAGTGGAAGCGATATGCTCAAAGCGACAATCGTCAAAAGATATATTACGTGCATAAGAAGCAGTAACCGCGGCTCCCGGGCGGGTGATCCAGGCCTGGTTATCCAGGGACGCCTTCTCAGGAGTGCCGGCTGGTCTTAATTTGTAAGCTTCTGTCATGGGCATGCCGGCCTGGTGGGGTACATGTCCCTGTAAAGAAGGACGGTTCCATCCTACGTGCTGAAAGGCAATATTTTTAAAATGTATATGGCTTACCGGCTGGTCAATAGTTCCGTGAATAGTAACGAGGTTTTCCAGTAAAGGAGCTGTTACCCGGGCAGTGGTCAGGTCTTCGCCATTGCGGGGCCAGTAATATATTTTATGGTTGATTTTATCCAGGTACCATTCGCCCGGTTCGTCTAAAAATTCAATGGCATTGGAAAGGTAGAAAGCGGAATTACCGGTTTCGCTGGATATCCAGGGCGCCGGCCAGGGGTGTTCGGACTGAATACGGCTTTCGGGTTGTTTGAATAATAACTTAGCGCTGTCGCCGGCAATATCCATTTGTCTTACCCGCAGATTGGCTATTTCCCACCACTGGTGGATGAACATTTCCATTCCGCTAATATTACTGATCGCAACAGGTGGTTTAGGTATCTGGCAGGATTCATCTTTTTTATTCCAGCTGATGATGCGCTCCATTTCTCCGCCGTTTGGCCATTTGGCACGCGTTGCCTTTGTATGGTTTACCCAGAGCTGACGGAAACCGGGAGCTCCGTTAAAAGCTTCTGGTAAAGGAGCTTCCCATACATTTGATTGTGCGGCGGAAGGCAGATTCGGCGTTGATCCATTCGCTTTTTTCCAGCCGGTAATCATTATGCCGCCACTTAAAGTAACCTTTGCTCCAGGCGCCGCTTCAATATAAGTAGGACTTTGAGTGGTGCCCGCGTCTTCAGCCCTTACAAAAACCGGTTCCTGCATCCTATAAATGCCCTCCTGCATGATGATATGTATGGGCCCACCGGTTGCCGCATCATTCAGACGCCTCAATTCCCGCACCTGGCGTAACGCAGCTTGCAGGGTTAGCTTAGGATGTTCTTTCGTACCGGCATTAACATCATTACCATCCGGCGAAACATATACCTGTGCTCCTGCTCCGGCAGTTGCGGTTATCAATATTAAAAGAAAAGCGAATTTATACAATCGTTTCACTGGCAGATGCATATCAATTATTAGAAAGCGTAAATTTACCAAAGGGCTTTTTCAACGTCATGGTGGTTTTGGTTGATATGATGGATTTTTTTCCTATTGAAGATTGTCGCCGGGTTGGTGTTGGGAGTATATCAACTACAGGATTATTTGAGGAAAATACACTTTAACGGAGTCAGGACTTTTCAAGTGGAGTCAAAATCTCCAGTTTATTATATTTATATGTTGTAACTAGAACCAGAAACGAGGCAACAGGTATAGTATTAGCAAAAAGTTTCAAATTATGAGGATACCAACGATACATGGATACATTGACAGAAGAATCCTGATCAATTTTGTTGCTGATCCTGATGTTGTAAAGAAAATTATTCCAACTCCATTCAGGCCAAAGATTTACAGGGATAAAGCTATTGTGGGCATTTGCCTGATCAGGCTAAAACATATCAAACCAAAAGGATTGCCTGACCTGATCGGAGTCAATTCGGAAAACGGAGCACACAGAATTGCAGTGGAATGGGATGAGGATAATGAGACGAAGTCCGGCGTGTATATTCCTCGTAGAGATACGTCATTAAAACTAAACACGATAGTGGGAGGAAGATTTTTCCCGGGAAAACACTATCTCGCTAAATTTAAAGTAGAAGAAAAAGATGGGCACTATCATGTAGGTTTTAAAAGTTCTGATGCCACTGAAATCTTCATCGATGCCAGGGAAACGGCAAATTTTAACCGGCAATCTATATTCGAAACCCTGGAAAATGCTTCCCTGTTTTTTGAGAAAGGTGATTGGGGCTATTCTCCGAACGGAGATCAATTTGATGGATTGCAGCTCAAAGCCTACCAATGGAAGGTTCACCCTTTGGAAGTTTTAAATGTAAGATCCAGTTTCTTCGAAAATAAAGATATTTTTCCCGAAGGTTCGGTAGCTTTTGACAATGCATTATTGATGACCCAGGTTGAACATGAATGGAGAACTACTGTTAGCAAGCAACAGCCAGGACGCAATATTAAAAAATAAAAGAAAGGTTTAAACCCGGTTAAATGATTGGTATTATAATATCCCTGCTTATTTCCTGGGGCCTGCTTTGGCTCGTAGCAAAAAAGCATCTGACTGTATTAGGTATCGTGCCGGATACCAAGCGAATCCGAATATTAGGAACGGCTATTTTATTATCAGCTGCTTGTTGTACGGTTTACCATTTGCTAAGAATACTTTTTATTAATAATAGGTGGTATTATAACCGCAGCTATACCTTTGGCGATTTCCTGTTAAGCTGCTGGTGGGTGCTCAAGTCGGTATTGTTTGAAGAATTGCTGTTCAGGGGCGCTTTACTCTATATCGCCATTCAAAAATGGGGCGTTAAAAAAGCATGCCTGTTGTCGGCTGCCGCATTTGGTATCTATCATTGGTTTTCTTACAGCAGCTTCGGTAATCCGGCTCAAATGGCAATCATCTTCCTGATGACCGGCATTTTTGGCTATGTGCTCGCCCTGGCTTTTGCTAAAACGCGTTCACTCTATTTGCCTATCGGGCTGCACCTCGGATGGAACCTGGCTAATATTATCCTTTTTTCCAACGGACCATTGGGACATCAAATGATGGTGCGGGTGAACAACCTCCAGCTTAATGGCCTTCCCTCCCTGGCAGTATTCCTGTTCCAGGCTTTAGCCCTACCGGTTTTAACACTTATCTATTTACAGTTTTTTGTTAAAAGGGCAAACGGGATAAGGATCAAAAATTAGTTCCGTCAATTTTAAAAGGCGTCCGTACTATCAAATAAAACATTAAGGGATTAAGAATATTAAGTCCCCTTACTCTTTACTTCTTAATTGCTTTTTTAGTTTTCTATAATATTTACCCATTCTGCTTCAGAGCTTCCAACTCTTTGAAGAGCGATTGCACATAACCAATACGCGGCTGAATTTGAAGAGATGCATCGGTGCCTGGCCGGCCACCCGTTACCGAAAGCGCTATGCCTACTACCAGGGAATTGGCCCTGTAACCTATGGCCTGAAATTGTAATTCGCGTGTCCAGTCGTTTTTACTGCTACCGGGTTCCCTGCGCAACTGGTACAAAGTTTCTGAGAAAGAAGCCAATGCGGTATGTGCTTTTTTACGGGCCAGGCGTATGTCCTGGTTATTGACGTATCGATCGTTCATGCAATTAACAATTACATCCAGGTAATCCTGGTTGGTTTGTATTACCGCTTGCTTCAATTTGCTAAACTGGTGGCTTTGCTTTACCGGAAGCAGGAACCAGCCCAGGATGGCCAGCGCCGCGCCTAATAATGTAAAAGCCGCCCTGCTTCCTAATAGATCCTGAAAAGCGCCCTGGTGTATATTTAATAAGACAATTGCTGTAATGGTAATAAATACAACACTAATAGTATAGTTAGGCTGATTGAACAAAAAGAAACCATACAAAGCCAGCCATGCAATTGCAATCAATATCCATGTATTATGGATAAAATAAATAAGCGGAAGGCATATAAGAAGCCCGATAATGGTTCCTTTTATCCTTTGTAAATTTCTACGTTGCGTTACAGCAAAAGTGGGCCGGGCAACAATAGCAATGGTAAGCAATACCCAGTAGGTGTACCTGAAATCAGGAAGCAGGAAGCCGGCCAGGCCTCCCGCTCCAAATAGTAATGCCCATCTCAGGGCAAACCGAAAAACGTCAGACTTCCAGCTAAAATGGCTGCTTAAAACTTTCCAGCTAACCGGGCTCGCCGGTATAAAGTGTGTATAATTCAAAGTACCTGTTGGTTCTGCACCTTCTTCAACAACATCTGCAGTGTATCCTATTGGGTCAATCTTATTTAATATCTCCCGGATATTAGCTATGGTAGCCGATAAAACTTCTGTAGCTGCATTGTGTGTTTTATCTAATAGTATATTAAGCTGGTTGATGTATTTTTCTAATTCCTGTTGATTAGCTTCAACTGCAGCAGGCCCTCTCCTTTCCGAAATCAGCTGAACCCTATTTGCCAGTAATAATATGATCTTTCGAACCGGCTCCAGCGCTCCATGTTCTGCCAGGGAACTTCTTATCGTGTCATAGTCGTGATCAATAGCGGTCAGCACTTCATACAGATCGATCATTCCGTAGAGTTGCTGCAACCATTGCCGCCCTTGTTTATTTTCCCTATGCAGGAGATCCGGTTCTCTCAGTAGCAATAATCTTACCTGGTCTTGCTGCTCACTCACCAAAATATGAACTGCACTTAATTCTTCGTAGGCTTTTTCTACTGATATATGGGCATCATAAAACAAAGCTTTGGTCTTTAACAAAGCAGCTATTCCATCAATACTTCTTTGCAAAGCATGTTGTAAAGAACGGTAGGGCGCGTAACAGGCTAAAAGCAGGCTGATCAAAAAATACCATCCGGAACCTGTAATGAGCCAGCAGCCGTAAGAAAACGGATCAGCCGGCCATAACCCAATAGTAAAGCAGACTACAATTAAACTGAGTATGCCCACTATCGCCACCCGGGGGCCAAGCGCAAATAATAGACCACCGGTAAAAGCAGCTACCATTAACCAGGGGACCAAAATAAAGGAATAATGCAGGCTGGCGGCCGTTATAACAGCAACTATAAAGAAGGCCGGAATGCACCATTTTGCGGACAGCCATTTATCAGCGCGGCTACCCGGCATATCCGTCAGCGAAGCCAGCAAGGCGCCAATGCTGACTACAATGGCGATATGGAGCTGATAGAAACAGGCTACTATTAAGCCGGGCACTATAGTTGTAAGCGTATTGCGCAGCGCATCCCCACCATATTCGCTCATCAGAAGCTTGTAAAAACGATTCCCCATTAACCGCCAAAATTAACAATTGGGTCAACACGGAACATAATGCCACAAACTAACAGCTATAATTTTCCAAAGGCAGCTCCGCTATTCTTCCGAACGCATATTCAATCCATCTTTAGGATGCAGTCTTCTGAAAACCAATCCCGATAAAATAGTTAATGCTCCTACCACTACAAAAGTGTACCGGAAGGCGTTATGAATTTCATTTTTAATAAGAGCGGTATCACCCTGGAAAATCTTTAATACAATCAAACCAAAAGCTACCCCAAAGCCAATGGCCAGCTGCTGGTTAACTGAAATAAGTGAATTACCACTGCTGGTATGGTAGCCTCGCAAATCGGCAATAGAAATGGAGTTCATGGACGTGAACTGTACAGAGTTAAAAAAGCCCAGCACGGCAATTATAGGTATGTACCAATAAATAGAATGATGCACATCTGGCATAGCTAAACAACAGATCAGTATTCCGATCACAAATGTATTGGTCATTAAGGTTGACCTGTATCCAAAACGGTTCAGGATACTGATTACTGTTGACTTTCCAAACATGGCAGTTATCGCCATGGGAGCTACCATCCAGCCGGAAGTAACTGCCGATTTTCCATATGCAATCTGTATCATCATAGGTAATAACAAAGGAATAGAACTGATGCCCAAACGGGTAGCCAGGTTGCCCAGTATACCCACCCTAAAAGTTCGTACTTTAAACAGGTTTAAAGGAAAAATAGGATTATTGTCTCTTTTGGCATGCCTGTAGTAAAAATAAACCATCAGGAAACCGAGCGAGGTAACCAGTAGTACTGGAGTATTGGTTACGGTGCTTCCGAATAATTCCAATGCCATAGAAAGCAATAAGGAGGCAGCCCCGAATATGAGGAAACCCTTCAGATCAAAATCTATGATCGGTGATTTGTAAACCGGCATAAATTTCAGGCTCAGCAATATGCCGATAACTCCGATGGGGATGTTCATTAAAAAGATCCAGTGCCACGACAGGTAATCTACCATATATCCACCAACCAGGGGCCCCAGTACCGGCCCTATCAGCGCAGGGATAATGGCAAAATTCATGGCCTTCAGCAACTCATTTTTAGGAAATGTTTTAATAAGGGCCAGCTTACCTACAGGTGTCATTAAGCTGCCTCCAATACCCTGTATTACTCTCGAAATCACCAGCTGCGTGAGATTTTGTGAAAGCGAACAAAACAGCGACCCAATGCTGAACATAGCCAAAGAGAAAATAAAGACCTTTTTAGTACCAAACTTATCTGCTAAAAAGCCGCTTACCGGCATTAATAAGGCCAATGTTAATACATAGCCGATAATAGCATTCTGCATGTTCAGCGGCGACTCATCCAGATCCTTCGCGATAGAGGGCAGCGATGTGTTCAGGATAGTAGAATCCAGCATCTGCATAAAAATGGCCGTTGCCAGAATTGCCGGTAGTATCTTTTTTGTACTGTCGGGTATCGTAGTTGCTGCTTCCAACATGCTATCAATTTTTAAGATTCATCCGTTATTCCCAGCAACTCCCGGGCCAACCGTATCATTTGCGGATCGCCGGTATGTTTACCCGGCTCGTCGGAGAGTTTTACGGTAGGCGTAAGGGGCATATCGGGTGTTGATATTTCCACCAGCTTCATTACTATATTCATAGGCGGTACCCCCACGTCATTGGTAAGATTGGTGCCAATACCAAACGAAATACCGATCCGGTCTTTGCAGGCATGGGTAATGGTGGTTACTTTTTCAGGATTTAGCCCATCGGAAAATATAATACTTTTATGCAGCGGGTTAATACCTAAACGCTGGTAATGCGCGATTGTTTTTTCTGCAAACAATACCGGATCGCCGCTATCATGGCGCACCCCGTCGAATAATTTGGCAAATTGTTTACTAAACTGTGTAAAAAAGACCTCAGTAGTATAGGTATCCGTCAGGGCAATTCCCAGATCTCCTTTATATACTTTTACCCAGCTTTTTAATGCAAAGGCATTGGCTATTTTATAACCGTACCGGGCTCCGTGAAACATAAACCATTCATGGGCATGGGTGCCAATGATCTTTGTGTTGTAGACCATAGCCAGGTGTACGTTGCTGGTACCCACAAACCCGTCGTCTGCATACTCCATCAGGGTGTTCAGTACATTCTTTTGCACCAGGTAAGAATGACGGCGTCGTGTACCAAATTCTGCAACCGTAACGCCCAGCTCCTTAAAAACATTCATTTTGTTGCGGGTGCGAACCACTAATGCATCATCACTGATACGCTCCATCTGCTGCATTTTATAAAAAAGCTCGCTGATTAATGCCAGTAATGGCACTTCCCACAGGATAGTGCGGTACCAGTAGCCCTGCACTTTCACTTCCAGCTCAGCTTCGTTCTGCACAATGGTTACTTCTGCCGGGTCGTAACGGTAGCCTTGTAAAAAGTCGAGATAAGCAGGGTTCAGGTAAGGACAGCGTAAAGCCAGGAATTGCTTCTCTTCCTTGCTAAGCGCCAAACCTGCCATTGCATTAACATGATGCTGTAATTCGGTACCGAACCCTTCCGGAAACCGATGCGCTCCCCTGTTAATAAAGCAGTAACCGGCCTTCACGTCGGGAAATAGCCTGATTACCGCACATTGCATCGTGATTTTGTAGAAATCATTATCCAGTATCGATTCCAACACAAAAGGGTATTGCTGTTCCATACCAGCAATGTACAAATTTTAAACATATAAGGCGCCGGCTAAAAGCTATTGGGGTGCATTCCAAATTGTCGCCCCAAACAAATACCCTTATAATACGTCACCCTCGGACGAAGCCGAGGGGTCTCCTTCTATATTCATGAGGTGCCTCCCCCCTCCGTACCGGCACGGGCGGGCGCTACGGTCGGCACGACGATAGCGGCAATTGGAATGCACCCAAGCTATTGTTGCGCAAGCAAGCTAACAATTACTTAAAACAGGCTTTACAATTTCTTTATATTAGGCCGATACATTCGCGTTTTATTCTAAAAACCAGATATGAAGCATAGTACAAAGCTGCTTATTGCCTGCCTTATAGCGGTGGCATCCTGTAAAAAAAACGATAACACGCCTGGAACACCCGAACCGGAGTTTTTTGTAAATGAAGATCCGGCAACTTTTGCCGAGATCGGTACTATCGACATTGGCGGAGAAGCTGCAGCGGAAATATCGGCCTATGACAGCGTTACCCAACGACTTTTTGTAGTTAACAATGAAGGTACAGATGGCGCCGTAAACCGTATAGATGTAGTGGATTTAAAAGATCCCTCGAAACCCGCTTTTATTAAATCAATCAGTATGGCGCCTTACGGTGGCGCTGTAAATAGTGTAAGCGTACATAACGGTAAACTGGCAGCCGCTATACAGTCGGTTACTAAAACAGAGAATGGAAAGGTGGCCGTGCTAAAAACAACCGATTATAGCGAGATCAAAGCTGTTACAGTAGGCGCTTTACCTGATATGGTTACTTTTTCACCTGATGGGAAATTTATCATGACTGCAAACGAAGGAGAACCTAATGCAGATTATTCGGTAGATCCCCAAGGCAGCATTTCTATTATTGAAGTGGATAATAACTATGCTGCAACCACCCTTTACTTTGACGGTTTTGCCAGCCAGGCAGCTGCATTAAAAGCGAAAGGTTTCAGAATTTTTGGACCGCAAACCAATCCTGATTTTGCGGCAAATATAGAACCCGAATATATTACCATATCGTCTGACTCAAAAACAGCATGGGTAACCCTACAGGAAAATAACGCGATTGCTAAAGTAAATATTACCGGTAAAACCATTACCGACATTTTTCCCCTGGGCTTTAAAGACTACTCTTTAGCGGGTAATGAAATTGATGTAACCGATGATGATAAAAAATACCTGGCCGCCAAATGGCCCAATGTAAAAGGCGTTTATATGCCCGATGCTATCGCCCTTTTAGAGCACAACGGAATACCCTATTTATTTACTGCCAACGAAGGTGATGCACGTGAATATAGTTCCTACGCGGAAGCCAAACGTGTAAAAGATATTAATTTAGACCCTACAATTTTCCCTAACGCTACTGATCTTAAAAAAAACGGGGTATTGGGCCGTTTAAATATCACCACTACATTAGGGGATAAAGATGGTGACGGAGATTTTGATGAACTATACTCTTTTGGCGCCCGCTCTTTTAGTGTATGGAATGGCCAAACCGGCGCCCAGGTATTTGACAGTAAAAATGAGCTGGATATTAAAGTAAATGAGTTCGGCACCTACGAAGACAGCAGAAGCGATGACAAATCAATAGAGCCCGAAGGCATCGCTATTGGCAAAGTGGGGAAAATCAATGTTGCCTTTGTGGGTATGGAAAGAGTGGACGCTGTAGCAATGTATGATATTAGCAACCCGCAAAATCCTGCATTCCTGCAACTGGTTAAAACCGGTGATGCGCCTGAAGGTGTATTATTTGTACCTGCGAGGATGAGCCCTGTCAAAAAGTCGTTACTGATTGTGAGCAGTGAAGGCGACGGCGTGGTAAAAATATATACGCCTAAAACTATTTAACGGCAACGTTTACATCTACCCAACCATAGCAGCCGCGGTACCTGGTACTGTGGCTTTTTTGTATGTAATGGTATCGCGCTCTTTTTTTGGGGTACCATTCAAATTTTCTTACTCCCGGTTCACTAAGATTTGCAATCTTCAGCCGGGCTTTCTAAATTGCATCACAATTCATACCCATGGCCGCAATAGACGACGAAATACACGATGACAGTCCTAAAAAATTCGACCGTGTAGTGGCCATACTCACCCAACTGCAATCTAAACGCATTGTAAAAGCCCAGGAGCTGGCAGACCGGTTTGGCGTAAGCCTTCGTACCATTTACCGGGATATTAAGACACTGGAAAGCTCAGGTGTTCCCATCAGCTCGGAAGCGGGCGTAGGTTATTCTATCGTGGAAGGTTACAAGCTGCCACCCGTAATGTTTACCCGGGAAGAGGCTGTAAGTTTTGTAGCGGCAGAAAAACTGATGGAACATTTTACCGATCGCTCACTGGGCAATGCTTTTCAATCGGCCATGTTCAAGGTGAAGTCGGTTCTGCGCTGGACAGATAAAGACCGGGTAAATGAGCTCAATGCCAATATCCACGTTACACCCAAAAAGAACCTGTTCAAAAAAGAAGTGCCCAATGCATTAGAGATCCTTATGAACGGCATCGTGAATAAAAAGCAGGTATATATTATGTACCAGGCTTTTGATGCCCACCAGCCTTCGGAAAGGAATATTGAACCTATCGGGCTATACCACGACAAAGAATACTGGTACCTCGTAGCTTATTGCCACCTGAGAAAGGAACATCGCAATTTCAGATCGGATCGTATCATAAAAATAGCCGGCCTGGATGTCCCCTTTACCCGTCAGCATAAGGAGCTTGCCGCCTACCTGCAAAAACCAGCGTTTGACCAATACGAGGTAGTTAAAATTATGATGGACAATGCCTATGTAAAATACGTTCAGCATAGCCGGCAGCAGTATGGTTTTATTTCAGAAAGAATAGTGGGCGATAAAACCGAAATGACCTTTCACTTCCCTCATGAGCCGGAATATTTTCTACGTTGGTTTATTGTACTGGCCGACAAATCGGATATTATCGAGCCCCAAAGCCTTAAACAACGCCTGAAAGCGCTTACCAGTGATATTAACAGGCGGATCAATAGTTAGATATAAGATGTTAGATACTGGATACCGGACGTTGGATGCTGGTGCCGGGTCACGGTGCTGCAGATCTGACCCCTATTGTCACCCAGAGCATGCCTAAGGGTGTTGCTAGTCGAAGGTGTCCCGATAGTTATCAGATGCCGAAGGCTCGTTGTAATCGCAAGCCCGCGCTCGATGCTTCGTCAGACCCGTCCGAACCGGTCATCCGGGCGAGCTCAGCATGACGGCGCTGCAAATTCGAACTTTACTGTCACCCTGAGCTCGACGAATGCATTAAAAGCGGAGACACCGGCTTTAGTTCCGGCAGTCTCCGCTTATAATATCCTTCCGCCCCTTTACAGGTATGAGGACTTATTAAAAATTAATACCTGTCCCAGAAAAAAGGCGGTTCAATACCCAAAGCACGCAGGTATACATAAGCCTGCCCGCGGTGGTGGATTTCGTTGTCGATAAAATACTGGATATTTTCTATAGCCGGGAATTTGTACTCACCAAAAAGGTTAATGTCTTCATGAAACCTTTCAGCGCTGATCTGCGGAAAATAAACATTGATCTGCTCCGTAGCTTCATCCCAGGCCTGCAGTAAATCAGCCTTTTCTTTTATCTCGGGCATTGCATCCTCAAAAGGCGTTATTACCCCGGTAACGATCTGTTTTAAACCAACGGCAGATACGGTAATCATTTCCTTGATCAGGTCGGCAAAAGGGCGCATGCCGCCAACCGAAAAAGTAAACATGTCTTTCTCCGGGAATACTTCTATTACTTTACGGGTAAGATTGCGGTGTCCCTGCCATGCGGTTAATAATTCTTCGGCGCTGATAAGGGGTCGTTCGATTGTAGTTGTTGTGCTCATATCTATTGTTTTTTGATGATTGATAACACAAAACTCTACCCCGGCTGTGACAACAGTATGTCAGCAGGTTTTTTGTACCCAGAAAAATATTTAAACAGAAGATATCATCTCATGAATACACTGTTGACGCCATTAAAATCGTAGCTTTAGAAGAGTTGATCAGCAGCGGCCCCACATTAAACCAGCTTTTTAATCTGGATTATGGCGAACAGGCCACCGGGGAACAACCCCGTGCGAATGGACCCGAAGCAAATTGGAATATGATGATGAAGAGCCTATTGGCTAATAATTGAAAATTTTTACAGTCTTAAAAAAACATGAAACCCGCCATAATCATACTTACAGCAATAGTGCTATCCCTAGTCGTATCCTGCGGCAGCATAACACACGAAAAATTCGACAGCGAAAAATGGAAACATTCAAATTATACCTCCGAAGAAACCTTAAGTCTCCGGTGGGATATGATGAATGATCTCCGGAACAATTATGCCTTAGTAGGTAAAACCAGAAAACAGATCATCGCTTTATTGGGAAAACCCGATACCGAAACTAATCACAGTTTTGATTACTTCCTGGGTTACTCCAAAACCGGTATCAACACAGGTACACTCACCTTGATTTTTGATAAACATGACAGGGTTTCCAAAATATCAGTCTCTCAGGGATAACTTTTTACCGTCCGCCTTTCAAGCAAAAAGAAAAATCCAGCTGAACCATCCGATACAGCCATCAGAATGTCAACCAGCCTTGATGGGTGAGCATGAAGAAAATGACGGAAGTGAAGCGTAAAATGCCTGCTGTCCGAGCCCGTGGAAACTCAGTAAATGGTTTATTCTTTCATGTTACGAAGCGGGATCCGGCTTCGTTACCGTCATCCCGACTAAGTGAAGTGCAACGGAACGCACGGAGGGATCTCATGTTATGAAGCGAGATTAGGCCTTGCATAGAGATTTCTCGGCTCGTTCCTGCGTCACTCGATCGAAAAGACGGGAATTTCTGGACATCATCCGGACTGCAATAGCCATAATTACGTAAATTAGGAGTATGGACAAAGGCGGCTTTATCTATATCCTAACCAACAAAAGACTAAACGTGCTTTATACCGGTGTAACGGCCAACCTTAGGAACCGCGTTTGGGAACATGAACATCATTTAGTACCCGGCAGTTTTACAGATCGATACAATGTTTGCTTCCTTATTTACTATGAATGGTTTGATAATATAGAAACGGCTATTGCCAGGGAAAAACAAATTAAGAATTGGAGAAGAGAAAAGAAAGAAAGCCTGATAAGCGCTAAAAATCCTGATAGGGAATTTCTTAACGAGGAAGTGTATAATGAGATTTACAGGTGCTGTATTGAGCAACGGCCTCTCGTTACCGTCATCCCGACCGAAGTTCCTGTAAGGAACGCAGTGGAGGGATCTAGCGTTACGAAGCGAGATTTGACTAATCGTAGAGGTTTCTCGGCTCGTTCCTGCGTCACTCACTTGAAACGACGGCTTAGATGAATCGCCATCTCGTCTAAGTAAAGTGCAACCAAACGAACGGAGGGGTACGAAGCAAGATTCGGCTTTATGGTCGTCATCCCGACCGCAGCAAAGCGTAGCGGAGGGATCTCACATTACGGAGCGGGATTCGGCTTCTCGTAGAGATTTCTCGGCTCCACTTCGTTACGCTCGAAATGACGGCTTGAAGGGAATCATCTCACTAAAAACGATGGCGTAACGTTAGAACGTCACCCTGACCTAAGCGCAGCGTAGTGGGATTTCACATTACGAAACAAAATTTGGCTTTGCATACAGATTTCTCCACTTCGCTCTCCGAAGGAATTCTTCGAACCTTCGTCGCTTAGTCGAAATGACGGCTTAGGTGAATCGCCATCCCTCGTCTAAGTAAAGTGCAACCAAACGAACGGAGGAGTACGAAGCAAGATTCGACTTTATGGTCGTCATCCCCACCGAAACAAAGTGGAGCGGAGGGATCTCGCATTACGAAGCCGGATTTGGCTTCCTTATGGTTACCCCAACCGACCGCAGTAAAACGACAGCGAGGTGAAAAATGACTACCAGTTTTAAGCAGGAATATTTCAGTTATTACCAGGATATTTTTACTTATTTTTATAGAAGTAACTGTACATTACAAACACCCATTTTTTACCTGTGAACAATTGAAAAAAAATTCTATGAAGAAACATAATAGTTTATTGGCGATTCTGTTAAGTGTTGCTTTCAACCTGTCGGCACAGCATGGGCCGGCATTTACCATCAATGGTTACATCAGCAACTTAAGCAATAAGAAAATATATTTGGGAAATAAAGGTATTGGGTACGGGCCATCCTTTCAACTTAAATTATATGACTCCGTCTTCTCAAAAGACGGGCATTTTTCATTTAAAGGAAAAGTTGACGAAATTAATTTTTATTCTATTGAAATAGAAAATGGCAAAGGCTGGTTTGCTTTTTTACTGGAGAATGCAGAAGCCAAAATAACTGGAAATGCAGATAGAATCTGGACTGCTTCCGTCACAGGCCTGAAGGAAGATTCAATAAGGAGGATATTAATCCGGTCAACCGAAAGGTTGATAAGGGATAGCCTCAATTCATCCTCCGATAGTGTACAACAGGCCGTAAACAGGGGCGATACTGCCACTGCAAGACATTTTTCCGCCCTTAACCAGTCTTACTTTAAAGAACTGGCTTTAAGAAAATACAAATTTGTGCTTGCGCACAAATCATCAGTAGCAAGTTTGTTTGAACTAGAAGACATCGCCAAGGTTTTAGGAAAAGATACGGCAATTGATCTCTATCAGCAGCTAGACCCCGGCTTGCTATCTCATAATAAGGCAAAGGACATTGCCTATCAATTATGGGAATTGAATAAACATACACAGGTAGGTAGCTATGCCAGAGATTTTAACCTAAAGGACCGGAATTCAATCCCGGTTAGTTTACACTCATACAAAGGAAAGTACGTTTTGGTTGATTTTTGGGCCAGCTGGTGTGCACCCTGCAGGGCTGAAAACCCGAACCTTTTAGCTGCTTATAAAAAATACAGGGATAACAAATTTGATATCTTATCTGTATCGATTGACCAGGACTCAGCAAAATGGTTACAGGCCGTGCAGCAAGACCGTTTGCCGTGGAAGCAACTGATAGATGCTAAACAGAAAGGAAAACAGGATGTAGCCTTTTTATACGGTATTCAGGCCATTCCTATGAATTTTTTAATCGACCCTTCGGGAAAAATTATCGCAAAAAATCTAAGGGGTGAAGAATTAGTCTCTTTTTTATCTACCGTATATAAATAAGCATCGCAAAATATTGCATAGCGTGTTAAAGAAATTGGCCAATAAGTAATTTACGGGTAACGGGTACAGGAAGGGTCTAACATTATTCAGCAAGATTTAACTTTTCCCGGATATTTCTCCCCGTCCGTACCGGCACGGGCGGGCGCACGCTCTCCGAAGGAGTTCTTCGAACCTGCGTCGCTTAGTCGAACTGACGGGCATTAGGGGACATCATTTCTAGTAAGCCCTACCCGCCTGCAATAACCGCTTGGCTATGCGGCCAGCCAGTAAGCGGGGTGCCAGTACTTTGATGGTTTCTCCAAAACTCAGTAGCTCCCGTTCCAGCTCAAAATTCAATATCACATCAATGCGAATAATAATGCCGGTTTCATTTTCTTCTACCTGAATAAAGTATGTCAGGTTGAGCTTGACGAAGCCCGGAGCAGTGGGCTGCTACTCGTCGTTGAATGCCCTTCGTCAAGCTCAGGGTGACATTGGGGTTCAGATTAGCCGCGCTGCCATGATCAGCATTGATCATAACCAATCCAATATTAACTTTACATCATGAAGCGCTACTATGTTTATATACTAAAGTGTGCTGACGGCTCCTATTACACCGGCATTACTGGTAACCTTGAACAACGACTACGCATTTATGAAAGCGGCGAGAATATTGGTTGCTACACTTATTCCAGACGTCCCTTGACACTTGTTTACTATGATTACTTTCATGATGTCAGAAAAGCCATTGCATTTGAAAAGCAGGTAAAGGGTTGGTCGAGACGTAAGAAGGAAGCTCTAATGCAATCTGATTGGGATAAGCTAAGGCTGTTTTCCAGGAACTATACGCAATATGGAAAACCGGACTCGGAGTGATTTAACGGCCTTGCTCGATTAGTGAACACCCTTCGGCAAGCTCAGGGTGACATCTGGATCGAGATCAGAAGCGCTGTCATGCTGAGCATGACGAAGCAGAGCGCAGGCTTACTGTACGTTGTTGAATACCCTTCGTCACGCTCAGGGCG